>ERZ651776.77-NODE-77-length-135407-cov-7.528080_pt1 | contig 135407 bp, 82 predicted proteins | sample MGYA00514761_ERZ651776 | MGnify/ENA metagenome assembly ERZ651776
AAAGACAACTTCAAGACAATTTCAAAGATATATATGTGTGGTGCGCACAAAATGTGATACATGGGTGTTGAACTTTTGCTTCAAATTTAGGGTGTTGAAAAACCTAAACCACGGTGGTCAAAAAGCGCCCAAAAGAGGCAACCCATTCACGTCATATTAATTACATCGTGTGTACGAGTAAATTATAAAATGGCAGCGGTTCCGACGGCAAACGCGAGAGCTTTCTTGTTGGTGCGCTGCAATTAATGCATTCTTTCGATGAGAGTCGTTTTTGAAGATTTGTTCTTTTTTGATCATCGCTTTATTTTCTCTCTCGCTCGGGTTTTGTGTGTTGTGTTCTTCTTTGGTTCGGATCACAATTTTGGAATATCTTTTTGTCCTCCCTTTAATGTGCGCGGGAAATGCGGTACTCGTGGATGTGCTCTCGTCGTCGAATTCGCGTCGAAAGAGGAGGCGAGATCTTAAAGGTTTTATCATCCTCGGCGTTGTTTCGCTGCTTTTTTTTCAGAAAGAAGCGCTTTCTTTTCCAAAGGGAGAGAGAACTCTTCTCGGCGGATTTGTGAGATGGAGGAACTTTTAACGAACCTCTCTCTCTTTTAATACTCTCTCGCTTACTCTCTTACTCTCTCACTCTCTCCAAAAAACAAAACAAAACAAAACAGTACTTGGGCAAATTCAAACCGGATAGCGGCGGATTCGAAGGCGACTTTAAAAACTACGTCCCGAAGGCGGTACCAATCGCCGCGAAGCATAAGACCGGATACGCTTCGATCCAACCGTTAGCGGATGTCTACGGAGAGCAGAAGGCGCACGACGTGGCGGCACTCTATAGCTTTCCGAACAAAGCCTCTTTCGACGGATGGTTTGACGATTATAAAGTCTCTGGTTTAGCAGAGATGCGACACGGGTTGTTGGACGGTCAAGTGACTTCCTACTACTCTATGGCCGGGGAAGATGTCGATTACGATGCGTTGACGCACTACGTCGTGGCGAACAAAAAATTCGCGAGCGCCGAAGCCAAGGAAGACTTCCAAACCAACTACGGATCGAAAATCAAAGATATCGTCGCTCAAACCAGTGGTTGCATAATCAAAGCTGGCCCGTTCACCCCGGAACAACGCGAAGGGTTTCATCAAGAAGACGCGGACGACATTCAGCTCACCATTTTAATCGGTTTTCCGAGCGCGGAGAAGAGACAAGCTTTCCACGACATCCAAAGCGAAAACGGCATGAAAGACGTCCGAGAGCGCACGTTGGTCGGACCGTTGTATAACATCGACGCGTTGCCGAAAGATCATCCCGCGTTTGTCAGTGGTTCTCCCTTTGAGAGAAAAACCATGTAATCGATGATCTGCGTTGTACATATTTAAACATATTTTTCCTTTCTTTTTGAGAGAAGCGACACAAAATTAGGTAAAATGACCCCTTCCTCTCCCTCTCGCTCTTCCTCCTCCTCCTCGTTTCCGTCGAACTCGAAACCGTCTCTCTCTTTCGCGCTCGCGTTACTCCGAGACGCGGCATCGGTTTTGGAGTTTCCAATCGCCAGCGCTTGCTCGGGCGTTTATTTTTACCGCGCGTTTCTCAAACAACAACAAAATGGACGACACCGATTACAATCGCAATCACAACGACGACGACGGGGAGGAGGAGGACAAAATGTGAAGCATTCGCCATGGTTTGAGCTCGAGTGCATCGTCACGACGTGTTTATATTTAGCCTCGAAAGTGGAGGATACCGCGAGGCGAGTTTCGGACGTGTGTAACGTCGTTCGGAGATGTCGGTTGCGGTTGCAAAAAGAAGCGGGGGAAGAAGAAGTTAAAGAAGAAGAGAAAAAGGGAGGTAGCGAGAACGAAGTCATCGTTGTCGGGGAGAGCTATTACGAGAGGAAGGATGTGATTTTAGAGTTGGAGAGGGACGTTTTACGCGCGCTCGGGTTTCAGTTGCATCGAACGCCGCAGCCGCACAAGTACGCTTTAGCGCTCGTGAAAAGACGGTTCGGGGAGGAAGCGAAGGCGGCGACGAAAGTGGAGGTGGCGTTGGCGGAGAGCGTGAGTGTGATTTTGGAGGCTGTTTTATTTGGAGATAATTCCGACGTGGACGATGGAGAGAAGGAGGTGAGCGAATGGGAGGTGAAAAGAATCGCGGTGGCGGCGGCGGCTTTGGCCGAAGAGATGTGCGGCGTGAGAGTCAAGCCGAAATGCGCGTGGGAAGAGTTGTTAGGTTTAGGAGGGATGGATGTTCAAGGAGGCGACGACAAGAACGGAATAGATCCAGAAAGAACAATAACAGCAACAACAACGAATGGTAATGGGTGTAAGGAAGTTATGATCAGAATGCGCGAGGACGTAAAAGTTTTGAAGGAAGCGTGTGCGAAGTACGAATCGCTTATAGAGTATAGTTGAATAAAGGTAAAATATTAGGTAGCTTTTTTAGAAAAGAATATGGTACAGTAGGCTAGTCCATTTTTAATTCCCTGGTTTCGCCTGCGCGTTCTTCACGTATCCGCTGTCGGCTTCGCGGAATCCCATGTATCTACCCAGATACACGTCTCGCAACAATCCTCGCAACGTGCTCGGGTAAAACGGTTTGGACAAGGTTCCGTCCATTCCTGCTTTTTGAATCGCGCTGACGTGTTCTGGGCCAACATTCGCGCTCAAACCGACAATCAAAGCGCTCGCGGGTGGCTCTTTAGCCAACTCGCCGTTTTCAAATTGTTTTCTGGCTTCGCTTTCCATCTCACGAATGCACACGGTCGCTTCGGTCCCGTTCATTATAGGCATCATTTGGTCCATAAAGATAACGTCGTACGGTGGAATATCTCCTGTTAAAATTTGTTTGTACGCGTCGCAGGCAATCTTGCCGTTGTCCGCGATGTGTGTAGTAACATTACACGCCGCCATGGAAACCGTGGCGACTTTTTGGTTCATCAAGTTATCTTCGACCAGCAAAACGCGCATGGACGAAATGTCCAAATCCCAATCGGCTTCGTGTTTCAGAGAGTCTTTGGGAGGAACTTTTCGTTTTTGCTCGGGAATTTTCAATCCCGCGGCGGAAATGGCAGCGTTGGGTTTATCGTCTCTACCAGCGCCGCCATCGCCCATTGCTTTCGTGGAATTCGCGGTAGCGTCTCCTTCGACGCCGATGAGTTTTGAGGAGACGTTTCGAAACTGCCCAGACGAGGCAGCTTCAAAGCTTTGTCTCGCGCTTCCACCGCGACTCCCATCCCCACCTAGTTCTGGAGTTTCCGGTCGGGCCGCCATACCGTAGTTGATTCTGGAATCTGTGCCGTCGTCTGCGAATAACCCACACAAACGTCTCACGACTTTGAAAAATTCACCCGGTCGCACCGGCGTCATGCACGTTTCGCGTCGTTTCGCAGATTTTAAAAAGTTTTCTACATCCTTTTCGGAAATAGAGGCACGGGGTCTTCCTCTACGGTTCAAGTCGTTACTTTCTCCGTGTTCAAACCGGCCTTTGTTGATATCGATCAACTGCGCGGGCGAGCCGAATATGCACATGGAATGGTCCATGTCGACGAAATCGGCGATATTTTCCATCAACGTTTCCGTGTAGGTAAATACCACCGGTTTAATCGTCGAGTCTTTTTCAATCGCGATGAGTTCCTCGAGCGTACTTTGAATCCGTCCTTGTGGCGCGTAGAACGGACTAACGTCTAACGTCAACACGTTCTTATCTTCAATCCCGTAGCACTCCAATAAGTTTAACAAAAAGCTACGGCGCGGGCCGCTGTTTTCGCACACCACGTACAGTAAATCCTTCGGCAAGTGCGTGACTTCTTCACCAGAGGTGGATGAAAACGAGTTTCCATTCGCGCTGCCTTTCATTCGTTTAAATGATAAAGCGATTGTAAACGTCGTACCGAAGCCCTCCATGGATTTGAACGTCACTGTGCCGCCCATGCATTCGACAATCGCGCGCGTGATGGATAAACCCAAACCGGTACCTTGTTTCCTCGTAGTTGAATCATTCGTCGGTTGCGAAAACGGAACAAAAACCGTGTGTTGTTTGTTCTTAGGAATTCCAACGCCGTTATCTTTGACGTTGAATTCTATGTACACTTCGGACGTGTCGACTCGGCCGTTCACGACGATGTTTACGATCCCTCGTCGTTTGGTTTCTTCCTCCGTCGCGGAGTATTTAATCGCGTTGTCGACAATATTCACCAAGCACTGGCGAATGCGAAAGTAGTCGCCGACGATGTTTTCGCAGAACAAATCAGGTGGATTAACTTCAAAAAATATATCCACGTTCCGTTTAAAACTAGTCGATCCTTGTTGCGAGATGTCCATGGTTTGCGAAAGCAAATGTTCCAACGTGAACGAATCTTCGGACAAATCCAAACCGTGCTTCGCGCTTTTATTCGCTTTCGTCTTTCGATTAAATTTGGCGTAGTCCAACACTTGGTTAATCAATCCTAACAAAGCTTCCGCAGACGTCAATGAATTTTTAATTAATTCGCCGCTAAAATTGTCCATGCTCCCGTTTTCCACGGCCAAAGTGTTGAACCCGATGACTGAGTTCAACGGCATTCTCAATTCGTGCGTTATGTTGTAGAAAAAATCTCTCTGAAACTCCGTCAACAATTGCAACTCCTCTAACTCGTCCTTTGCTTTACCATCAATCACTCGAATGTTCCCTTGACACAACAGATACGAATATGCCGATTTTGTGCACACGTCTGCGATTAAATACCACTCGTGTTCGCTCTGAGCGGAGATGAAATTAAACTCTTTCGCTAAAAACACCGCAGGGAAAGAGCTCCAGCATATCGACTGCACAACTCCTAGCATAAAAAATCTCAATCGATCGTCCTCGTGTTCTAACTTCGTCGTTAACTCGTAAAACAAATTCCCCATATTATACATGACGAAGATAAAACACAAAAACGCCAGGGACAAACTCAACCACCACATGTTCCCGCTGACAAAGTGACACAAAATGCCAAACATTAACATGAACTCGTCTAAAACGACCGACAAATACATCGCTTTCCTTTTCTGCCCGTTCTCCGGGAACGAAACTGCTTGCAGTTGATACGCCAAAACGATCAAAATCGGTGTCGTAAACATCCACTCCAAATGTCTCAATATGCTCACCAAACTCCCATCCGCGCCGTTCATCAACACATCCTCCCCGTAATACATAATCAAATGCGCATAAAACGCCACGCACGCGATATACGTCACCGTCGCGCTCAGATTTCTCCTCGGTGAATTCGGTGTCCACGTCACGTCGTTCAACCCGATGAGAATACACGTGCTAAAAATGACGATGGCGGTCAGCGCGCTCGAATCGCACACCAAACTCAACCCACCCGCCGACGACGAAAAATCCAGCCCTGCGCTCCCATTGTTGAACCCAAAAAAGTTCTTGATTGAATTCATCATCCGTTCGTAAAAGAAGAGCAACACTTTCACCTCCTCCGGGTTCTCCGCTAACGTTTTCCGCGTGATTTCAATCACCACGTCGAACCCAATCGTTAACAAAATCAGCGTCAACGGCGAACATCCCACGCCGTTCACGTTGTCGTTCATCCACCATCGATAGTACTCTTTTCTGCGTTCAATAGAATCATCTCCCATCTTTGCATTCTCAAAGCCATTTCTGTCGAATAATTCTTTGTTGTTCGTCTTGTTCTCGTCGTCGTCGTTGTTGCGACCGTTATGCGCATAATTACCCTTGTCCGTGTCCGTCCCGTTCCCGAACAAAATATCTTCTCGATCGACGCGCACTTGATCGGTTGGAGACTTCGGGCGGTGTTTGGTTCGTCTCCCACCACCACCACCATTACCACCACCCGATGATCCTCCTCCTCTGGCGTTGTTCGCGTTTGTCGGCATCGTTTTGTGCGGTCTGTGTTCGGGGTAAAATGCGGCTTTTGAGACGAATTTTATTAACGAGGTGAACGGCTTTTTTTTCTCAATTGAAAAAAAAACATTCGATTTTTATATCAAACGAAATACTCATCACATAAAGTGGTGGAATAACGCGACGGAGTGAACTTGAGAGAGAGGGAGAGAAACGAGATCGCGTTTTTTTCTCTCTGTGCGTGTGTCTGTGTGTCTGTGTGTGTCTGTGTGTCTGTTTCCTTTCGTATCTTGCTCGCTCTTTTTTTCTTTCATATCTCTTGGGATAACAGAAAATGACAACAATAGCGGAAAAGCACTTGCGCTCGGTCATACCGAAACCGAGAGACTCGGACGAGGAAGATCCGAAGGTGGAGTTGAACGAAGAAGGCGAGGTTTTGAACATCGAGGCGGTCACGGAACGGTTGGCGACGGATTTAAAGTTGACCGAATTCGCGTTGAAAGATATCGGAGAAGGTGAAGGAGGAGAAGGAGGGGACAGAACGGATTACGACGGAGACGGGATGGCGAAAAAATACGCGGAAGCGAAGACGCACGAGTGGCGTTCTCTTCTCGAGTCGTACACGTTCATGAATCTCGCGAAAGGTGGGAAAGATGCATCGCTGATTGGCGTGAATACGATTGTCGATTTGGCGTGCGGCGAAGGGCACTACACGAGGTCGTTGAGGAACGCGTTTCCTAGAGCGACTAGAGTCGTTGGCGTGGATATTGCGGAAGAGATGATTGCGATGGCAAAAGAGAAGGAAAAGAACAAACCGATCGGGGTAAAATATATCGTCCAAGACGTGAAAGAGGAAGCTGGAGCGAAGGACGAGGAACGCTTCGATCTCGCCACCGCCGCCTGGTTGTTGGTGTATTGCAAATCCGTGGCCGAGTTGAATGAGATGTGTAAAGCGGTTGCTAATTACGTAAAACCTGGCGGGAGGTTTTTGACCATCATCACAAATCCGCAGATGGCATTCGACTCGGAAGGGACGCCAACAACGGTACTTCCCGGGGAGACGCAAACGAACGTTTTATCCCGATACGCAAAGTACGGATTTACGGTCACCGTCCCGAGTGAAACACCGCAAGAAGGCGACCCTTTTACATGGTCGATTAAAACAAGCAAAGGACCATTGGTTATTGTTAACTACTACTTACCTCGAGGCGCGTACAAAGAAAGCTTAGAGAAAGCCGGGTTTGAGAAAATCAAGTTTCATCCTTTCGAGCTCGATCCGAAGAGCGAAGGTTTCGGGAAAAACTTTGCCATCTCGCCGTTCTCGCACTTGGAAGACGCGGATTCGAACGACAAGAAGGAGTTTTACCAAGAGTTTTTGGATTATCCACCCGCGCTTTGCATCGAGTGTTGGAAGAGCGGCGGCGGGAAGTGATGGGGAAAACACACAATGCCGCAAAATCTTCGCGACGGAAAGAAAGAAGAAACCAGCAGCCAATCGAGAGACGTTCCATTTTTCAACGCATAAAATACAGTCGTGTACAAAGTCTTCTTCACAAAACAAAACTTAATCTACTAAACTCAATACCTACAAAACTTCGCGCGGATCAATACACTCGTCATCGTCAAGAGTCAAAAAGAGGCTGGCAATAACAGCACTGCACGCCGCTAAAGCACGCCAACGTGTTCGTCTCCTTATCGATGACCACAACTTTGATATCGTTCTTAATCGACACGTACTCCTTCCAATCGCGCTGCATCGGTAGCGAACAACACCCGAACGGATACGTGTTCAAACTCCAGCACATGATTTCGCGAGTGAATTTATTGTAACTCATTCCAATCGGGCATCCTCTCTCGCCGCCGCAATACACGCAATAGTGCACGTAACAACCACTTTTTGGCAAAGCCGAGGAACTCTTGATGCCTTTGGCCAATCTGTGCGATTCTTTGTGCGTCAACACTCGTCGGAAATTGAAGCGCGGCAAATCGTCCACATCATCGTCGTCATCTTTGTTCATCGATTTAACCGCGTTCGGTGGAGCCGTGTGTGCCGTCGTCTCCTCCTCCTCCTCCTCTTTTTCTTCTTCTTTTACTTTTTCTTCGGGAAATGTGTCGAAGTTTTTCTCGGGAGTAGAGGACGAGGACGAGGACGTCGCGAGCGCGCCGTCGTCGAAATCGTCCCCGGACGAATTCGTCGGTTTTTCCAGAATAGCTTCTTTGCTCATGATGATGGTTCTTCTTGCGTCCAGAGATCGACCGACCCGACCCGACCGACCGGGGAGATCCCAAGAAAAGTTTTTGAGGTCTCTTTTTAAAATATCTTCGACTCATCAAAAACTGATGAAAAACACAAAAATAAAGGTCTACGCGTGTCTTTATCAAGCGGTACAGTACGTGTCTTTTAATAATATTGATTATATGTCGGCTAATGTTCGTGGTATATACTCTCTCTCTCTCTCTCTCTTAACTCTGAAGCACGGCGAGCGGCGAGCGTGTGTATTTTAATGTTTTGTTTTTTCCGTCGCGTATTTTTCTTCTCTCTCACTCTCTCTCTCTCTCTCTCTCTTTCTATTACGTGTGTATGATGTTATCTCTTCTGATCAAATGTACGCATCTGGCGCCATTTGCTCTTGCGCACTTCCGTGCTCTTCTAAATACTTGCTCGCTTCCTCTTTTACTGGTTCGTTTCCACACAAGAGCGCGTGTTTCAACGCCTCCGCGAACGCCTTCTTCGCCTCTTCCTCTTTCCCGCCAATCTTCGCTAAACACTGCCCTTTAAAATTATACGTCGTGCTTAAAATTTCGCTCGTAGAATCTAAACTCTGCTCTAACTCCTCCGCCACTTTCAACTCTTTCAACGCGTCTGCCCATTCGTTCATGTTCATGAACGTAAACGCCAACCTATTCGCGCTCGCGGCTTGTAAATCTTTCGACTCCAACTTGGAAAATTTCTTCACCGCCTCTCTGAAATTTTTCAACGCGTCGATGTATTCACCCTCGTTTCTATGCAACTCCGCGAGCGCGGCGTGTAAATCCCCGGCTCTGCCGTTCAAATCTCTCTCCAACGACTTCGGTAACCCTTTGGCGCCAAAATGTGGCGCGCACAAATCTAAACCTTTTCGTAAACAATTTTTCGCGCATTCGATGCCTTGTTTTTTATCCGTATCTGAAGTCCCTTCCGTCCTCGCGCTTTGCTCGTACGCGTCCGCTAATATCCTCAACGCTAACCCGTGCACCGGTGGTGGCGCGCCGTATCGTTCGCACAACTGATCCGTGCTTTCCATCATCTTCTTCGCTTTCTCGTACTCGCTGTTGCGTATCATCTCCTCCGCTTTGCCGACGGAATACATGACGATGACTGGGACTTGTTTCGGGTCGACGCCTTTCGAGGTTTGTGTTTGTTGTGATTGTTGTGCGTCCATCTTTTATGTGTTTATATCTGACGCAGCGATTTTTGCGCACTCTTCTTTACGCGCAGCGGTTCTGTCTCTCACTCTCGTTCGAGCGGAGCTTTTAATACGACTCAGTCGTGTAGCGCTTAAAAGCAGCGTTAAGGTTTACCACGAATACGTGGCTTTTTTAGCCGTCGTAATTGGAAAAATGACCTCGGTCTTAAAACCTCCTTCTGTGTTCAGATGATGCCAAACGACGATGAGTGCGTCTCAAAAGCAACAACTGTAGTATTATGCACCGACGAAAGACGTCTGATTGATTTCAATGCCAGAGCGAGAGCGTGCGCGTGATGTGGTGTGAGGAAGTGCAAGTGCGGGAAAGTTGTTTGGGTTAAAAGTGGATAAACCCCGAAAAAAAGGAGGAGAAAGAGGCGTAAAACAGAGGGAGGAGAGAGAGAGAGAGAGTAAATAAATAAATTTTCTACGCACATCAAAATCATCATCAATAGTAAAATTACACGTTCGTGGATCCTCCTCCTCCTCTCAATCCACCTATGGCGATTGGCGCGCCCGGACCGGCTAATTCCTTCCCTTCCTTCTGGCTACCGTTCGCCACCGCGGCGGCTTTTTCTCTCGATTCGACTTGGGCGTACACGACCATGCCGACTAACGCGACGGCGATGCCCATCAAGTTTCGCCCGGTCGCTGGATTACCGATGACGGTGAAACCGAAACCAAGGACGAGCATGGTTTTTAAATGGCCCAAGACTTGGTAGGTGACCGCGTCGCATTTTCCAATGACTAAAAAGGTGGAGAAGTTGACCGAGACGGCGATGCCGCACGATAACGCCGCCCAGAAGAGAACGGGGACGGACCACGTGACATCGAACGGGGTTCCACCGACTAATTGCGCGTCCAATGGCAACGCTATGGTCGCTAAAATAGCTGCCATGTACGGGGACGCGGCGTATAAGAGCTGCGTGCTGCTCACTTGGAATTGTTTCGTGTAATGGTTTGTCCAAATTTGGGACACGCACGTCGTGATAACCGCGCAGACGGACATGAACGTCCCGAGACCGTTCAATTGCATATCCGTCACCGTAGCAATCCCCACACCGAGTAACAAAATGCCGAGCGCACCTTTAATAGAGCTCGAATACTTCTTCCCGTAATAAATCGTGTGCATCATCACCGTGCACGGAATAATCGCCAGCTTCGTCATCTGATAAAACCCGACCGAGTTAAAGCCCAAACTCAAGTTCAAAAACGCGATCGAAATCCCGTTGATGCACGAAAACCTCAACAAAGCTTGTCGTTCGACTTCTTTCGGCTCTAAAAAGTTATACTTCGCCGCGAACCGTAACGCGACCGCGGTGACGATCATGTGCATCGCCGTCAAAAAGGTCACGTATTGAAACTCTAACGTCGAGATTAAATACTTGTTCACGATGACGATGGACACCGAGGAGACGACCGAGAGCGTCAACGCGCCAACCACGCTTAAATCTTTTCCATTCCCATTTGCCCCGTCGTTATTCTTAGTACTCTCCATCGAAGAAGTAAACACTCGGGAAAAAAACGACGCAAAAGTTCTTCTTTTACTCCGGTCTTTGATTAAATCCGAATCGTAAAAAAGTGACGAATTAGTATTCGTATCTTCTTCCCTCTTTAGTATTTCCCCGACGTCTAAAGAGCTTATCGCGATGTTCACGTCTTGTTCTCCTCCGGTTCTTCGCGAGTGCATAAATAATAACAACACCGAGCAGCAGCAGCAAGTACTAAAACACTCAGTTATTAAATGTTTACTATATGCTCTGTGTGTTTCTGTTGTTTCGTGGGTTGTTTTTTTATCCCAAAGCAACGATTTTTGAAGAAAATTCGTGGCGCTCCTTTCGCAGTTCTTTTTTCTAAAACATACACCCTAAATATCTTTTTTTTCTTTTGATTCATTTCTTTCTTTTTTCGCACGAAGCGTTTCTCTCTGTACACACACACACACACCACTAATTGTTGTGCTGTTACGTTTGCGCGAAAAGCTGCGACGCGCATCTAACTTTGGTGGTGAAAAGTCGGAGTGCTGTGGTCGAGCTTTATTTTACGCAGCTTTGAATTTTGACCACCTGCCATCATTTATTATACGCGCACAAAACAAGAGAGAATCAGTTTTTTACCTCAGGGAGGATTGGTTTGGGGGACAACGAACTTTTCTCTTCTTCTCTTTTAGAAAAAGAAACACGGGCCACTGCCATGGCGACATCGACGACGACGCGTTTTTCTGCTAAATCGCACAACAACGAGAACGCCATCTCGTCGATATTCATCGTCGCGCCTCGAGGAGACGTGATTATCAAGCGCGAGTATCGAAAAGATGTGCCAGAAAATCAAGCTGAGATTTTCTTTCGTTTGGTCAAGTTCTGGGGAGCGAATGAAAGGAACAGAAACGAAGACGGTGGTAATGGTGGTGTCATCATCGGGAAAGAGAACGAGAACGAGATTAACGGTGTTGGTGAAGGAGGAGGCGGGACGATGGATCACTCCGCGCCGGCGGCGTTTAACGACCAAGGGGTAAATTATTTGCACGTGAAAGCGAACGGCGTGTACGTCGTCGCGACGACGAGAGCGAACTGTTCGCCGTCGTTTGTTTTGGAACTGTTGCATCGAATCGCGAAAGTGATCAAGGATTATTGCGGGACGTTGTCGGAAGATGCAGTGAGGAAAAATGCTATTTTGACGTACGAATTACTCGATGAGATGGTCGATTACGGGATTCCGCAGTCTACGAGTACGGCGGCGTTGGAGAAGCACATTTTTAACGATCCGGTGGTGGTTTCGGAAAGTACGAGCGCGTTAGGCGCTTTAGGAACGACTGGACGTCTCGCGATTCAAAAGACCTTAGATATGAGGACTGGAATTGATGGCGTTGATAGAGCGATTGGCACGGCAAAGACGGCGGTAATCGACGGACAAAAATCGCAAACGTATAAGAAAGCAGCCGGAGCGTTTGATAAAATCTTGTCCTCGAAAATTTCCAAGAACTTAATGTCCAAAGTAGACGACGTTTTAGCGAAAGGTGGTAGCAATAGCGGTGGTGGTCAAAGCAACAGAGACAGTGGCAGGGATGTTAGAGTGTCCTCGTCTACAGTTCCGGGTTCTGCGACGAACGTCTCCGTCGCCGACGACGGCGCGGGCGAGGCTATTTTCGTAGACGTGATCGATAAACTCAACGTCGTTTACGGTCGCGACGGGGAATTAGTCAACGCGGATATCGATGGGTGCGTCAAAGTGCGTAACTTTTTACGAGCGGCAAAGGATACCAGAGTGCGCGTGGCTATGCCGGAAGATTTAGAAATCGGCGGTCGCGAACGTGCGAATCGTCGCGCGACGAGCAGCGGTTTCGGCACAAACATCGACGACTGTAACTTCCACGAGACGTGCGATTTATCCTCTTGGGACGAAAATAGAACGGTTTCGTTGTTACAACCACCTCGAGGGGAGTTCAACTTGATGAATTATCGCATGTCTGCGAGCGATTTCACGCCCCCGTTCAAGGTGCAGTGCATCATTGACGACTCGACACCGTTTCAAATTAAGATTGAAATCATCGTCTATTGCGATTGGCGAAGCGACGTGCGCTCCTCGGCGACGGAATTTTCCTTCCCGCTCCCCAAGGCCACACAAAACGCCACTTTCACGTACGACCAAAACGAAGCCATCGGTGGTGGCCAAACCGAGAGCAACGAACGCGCGACGTCGGAAAATCAACAACAACAACAAAGAACCCACCACGCGATGTACGACCAAACTCGAAGATGTGTCACCTGGCAACACAAATCCCTCAAAGGTCAAACGCAAACCAGTTTACTCGTCCACGCGAGTCTCAACCAGCGTAAAGTAGGGTTTGAAACGCGGCGGGAAATCGGTCCAATCAGTGCCCAGTTCTCCATCCCAAGCTTAAACTTGAGCGGCATGAACGTTCGATATTTGAGAGTCTCCACCGCGGAAACCGGCGGCGCGAGCGATAAGAGCGTACAAAGGTGGGTTCGGTATAACGCGAAAAGTAACAACTACATCTGTCGAGTGTAGAAAGAAGCAGAAACTACTTGATACTCTTCATAAAAGCGTGTGTTATAGCATTAGAAGACATACATAGAGCAGCACAATGTAAAACACATTCATTCGCGTTTCGTAGGCATTTTATTTTGACTTTTGTTCTCCTCTTTTGCAAAACCAACAAACTTTTTAAAATCGTCAAAACAACTTTTCGAGATATACACACAAACACGCGCGGGTTTACTCGCAAAAAAGGGAGTGAAAGATCCTTTGCGTACTCGTCAGAGCTTTAATGCCGACAACGTTCAAGCGCCCGGCGCAACGCGCCATCGATCGCGCGCGCAGTCGCGACGACTCGCGGGAACCTTTAACAACAACTGAGGGAGAAGACGAAGAAGATTTCCCCAAAAGAGCAACGAAACAACAGAAAGTAAACGACGACGACGCGATGAAACCACCATCGAGAACACTGGTCGATGTGCAGCCAAAACTCGTCGAAGATGATGAGATGAAAATGATACCGAAGGCGCACGTGATTAAAGAGTCTCCGGTGAACAATCGAGAGGTTATTCGAGACGTTTTGCAAAGAGGCAAATTGCCTCTAGTTTTAGATTTGGACTCCACCCTCTTGCACTCGGTCGAGAAGACGAAGTTTCTCTTTCCAAACCCGGGCGAGAGCAATACGAGCGAGGAAGAGATGAAGATTATAAAACAGGCGCAGAAGAAAATTGAATCTCGTTTAGAATCGAGCCCGGATAAGTTCTTTTACGTCAACGACCAATACTTTACGAAAATCCGCCCGCAAGCGAGGCGGTTTTTGAGCGAACTTTCGGAGATGTACGAGCTGTACATCGTGACGGCGGGGAGTCAGGCGTACGCGGAGGCGATCGCGAACCAAGTTTTAGATCCGCTCGGGAAGTATTTTAATCGAGACGTGAATAGAATCAAAGGGATGAAGCAATGGAACAGCGAGGTGAACCAATGGGTGGACGTTCGAACAAAAATCGTAAACGACGCTTTGGAAGGCGCGGAATCGGTGACGATCGTAGTAGAAGATAAACCGGAGATGTGGGACGGTGAGTGCGCGGTGATGCAAGTGAAACCGTATTATTACTTTCCAGAGTCGTTGGAAGAATTGAAACTGTCGCATTTCTATAACATGACGGACGAATCCGAGAAGAACGATTCCTATTTGGTCGATAACATTTTACCTCGATTGAGAAATGTTCATCGAATGATGTTTCGAGAAGCGGTGCCACATTTTTTACAAAACGGAGGCAGCGCGGACGGACAGTATTGGCCGTGCGTGTCTGAATTGTTATCGCTCGAGCGCAAAAGTATCTTGCGAAACTGCTTCATCTGCTTTACGAACGTGTTCAAAATCCACGAAGTCCCGAAAGATTCCCAGATTTGGAAAGAGGCGAAAAATTTAGGCGCCACGGTCCAAGAAACCTTCATCGATAACGCAGATATCGCCAAAAGAACCGAATCTATAGTCAAAGACGACCGCACGACGCACGTCATCGTCGGCGAGCACGGTAAAAGAAACAAGGCAACCGGTTTAGTCCTCCCGACGTCGAAAATAAACCAGGCGAGACGGAACAATCGACCTTTGGTCGATTGTTCCTTCATCGCCGAAAGCGCGTATTTATGGAAACCGGCGGATGAGAAAGCGCACGAAGTCACCAACGTGGAGACGCAAACGGTAAAAGTCAAAGAAGGAAAATCATCTGCGAAAACCTCGGTGGTAAAGAAGAGCCGATGATCGTAGAAGAGTAATGCGCGCGTGTAGTAGCTTATTTAGCTTTTAAAATAGAGAGTAGTTTAGAGAGATGTCATCGCGTTGTTTGCGCTTTAATAGGTTTACTATTACTTCACACAAACTCCCCTAATCAGTCGTCAGACTCTCTTCACAAACTCTACACATGGAGGAAACCACCGTCGCGGCCAGTCGCGGCGGAACCCCCGTGGCGCGAGAAGGAGGGAACCAACGATCCTCGAAAATCCAACCTTTGGAGATTCCCACGCACTCGTCGTCGTCCACCAAGGAGGAGGACACCATCGTCGTCGTCGTTCCTCAACGGGAAATTGAGCACCAAAATGTGGAACACGCTTTGAACGTATCCTCCGAGCAGTTGTTGAGCGCGAACAGCAGCAGCGGTGGAAAAAGAGAGCGAAGAAGAGGAGAGAACGGAGAGGACGAAATGGAGGAAGACGAGTCGAGTTTACGATCCCCGCGAAGTCCGAAAGCGTACGCGCAATCCGGCGTAAAAGTTGGCATCGAATTCGCCAGAAGCGTGAAAGTCGTTTTGTTCTCGACGAAGATTTGCATTTTGCTTTTGTTCGTTCCAATTGCGCTGGCGTTAGGCCACGCGGGAAAGAATATGTCTCCCGGACCGATCTTCTTCTTCTCGGTGTTGGCGATCGTTCCTTTAGCCGAACGTCTTGGGTTCGTGACGGAAGAAGTCGCCGCGCATACGAACGAAACGTTGGGCGGATTATTGAACGCGACGTTCGGGAACGTGACAGAACTGATCGTCTCTTTAATGGCGTTGAGGAATGGAGATACGCGGTTAGTGAAACTGAGTTTACTTGGGTCGATATTGACGAACACGCTGCTCGTTTTGGGCGCGAGTTTCTTTTTTGGAGGATTGAAATATAGCGAGCAGACGCACAACAGGAAAGGCGCGCAGTTGAATGCCGGTTTGTTGTTGTTGAGCGTATTGAGCTTGACGCTACCGAGCGTGATGAGCGAGACGTCGATGAGTGGGACGACTGAAGAGGAGAAAGAGAGGGACATATTGAGAGTGTCGAGGGTATCGAGCGTGTTCTTGTTGGCTGGGTACATGGCGTTTTTGGTGTTTCAGTTGAAGACGCATAAGCACATGTTCGTGAGCGAGAATAAAAACGAGGACGGAGGAGAAGAGGATCACGAGAGGAAAGCAAAAGAGGAGAAGAAAATAAAAGCGGTGAGAAGGACCGGCTCGACAGAGTCTATGTTCAAGATGAAAACGAGTTCGATGGAGAATTTACGAGCGACTTTAAAGAACATGGCATCGTCGAGTAGCAATCCGAAGCCGATACTAGCAAGAAAAGCGGAAAGAGAAGACGACGAAGAGAGTGGAAGAGGTTCAGCGGTGCCACAGCCTCCGGTGTCTCCAATTCCAGAAAACGCGGTGAAAAATAGTGGTGCATTAGATATTACCAACGCAGGCGGTGGTTCGAAACTTGCAAAATTACGTTGGCAATCCGCGGTGAAAGACATCGCGCAGAAGAAAGAATTGAACATGCTGAAATGGGGGTCCGTGTTGACGCAAGTCAGCACCCAAACTCGAGTCAATTCCATGCAACGTAAACTCTCGCAATTGAACAAGAAACTCACTGAAACGCTTTCAGGGAAAGGTGCTCGAGAAGATGATAAGAACATCTTGTTTGGTTTCGAACGCGGGGACGAGATGGCTTACGAGCACAAAGACGATTCGTTGACGAAAGTTTCCGCGATGATTTGGTTAGCGGTGATCACTGGGTTTATTGCTTCACTTTCCGACGTGCTCGTGGGTTCCATCGACGGCGCCGCGCATCAATGGGGTGTACCCATGGCGTTCATTGCAACGATCGTGTTACCATTGGTTGGTTGTGCGGCTGAAATCACCGCGGCGGTGATGTTTGCGAGAAAGAACAAGATGGACATTTCCATCGGCGTTGCAATCGGAAGTTCCACGCAGTTTGCTTTACTCGTCATTCCAGTCACCGTTTTGATCGGATGGATGATCTCTGTCCCGATGAACTTAGATTTTGGTTTATTTGAATCCGCGAGCTTATTAGTCGTCGTTTTAGTCGTCAACGCAAACGTCGTAGACGGCACGTCGAATTGGTTAAAAGGCGCCATGTTGTTGTGCGCGTACGCGTGTTTAGCAACCTCCATATGGTTTCAGAAGTTCTAGTTGTGGAAACATTATCATGATCATATAGCGTTAATATCTTTGGTTGTTTTACATTACAATTTGTATTATATTACTTTCTGCTCTTACTCTTTTTACTCTCTCTCTCTCTCTCTCTCTCGTTCTCATCTATATTTTACATTCTTTTTTGCTTCGCGTCCATGAGATATTCTTGCGGGATATTCTCCAACGGTGCCGTCTCCAATAAGTAATCGAGAACTTGAATCTGCATTTGCTTCGCAGTCGACCCGTCGGACGCGTTCTTCATCGCCTCGGCGATATCCTCTTCCTGAAACCCCCACTTGGCGAGCGTTTTCGTCGCCTTTGCCTTCGCCTCCTCTGGCGTTTCGTTCTTCACTGGTTGCGGTTTCGGTTTCGGTTTCGGTTTCGGCGTAGATTGTACTTTCGGCGCCGGCGGAGGCGGTGGTGCTCGTCTCGCCGGTGGGTTATTCGGTTTCGTTGGTTTCGGCTTACTCTCTACGCTTCCCATCGTCGATTGCGCCGACGCCGCCGGAGCGCTCGCGTTCACGTACTCTTCCTCGACTTCCTCCTCCTCCTCGTCCTCCCAATACTCCTCCTCTTCCTCTTCCTCCCAGTTCTCCTCTTCGTATTTCACGTAATTCTGCGCCCTTCTCTGTTTCCTCTCCTCCGCCAAAATCTCCAGCACGTTTTGCGCGCCGCTTTTCCTCTTCGCCTTGGTCGTGTTGAACATTTGCGACGGTTTATACATCGTATCCGCGTCTTCAAAGTACGACTCGTCGAACGAGCCGTAGTTCGCCCAGTCTTGGCTGAATCCACCACCACTTCCTCCGGAACCTCCTCCTCGGTCTCCCGAACCTCCTTTTTTCTTCGTCGTTTTCTTCGCTCTGGGAACGATGGATTCAAATCGTTTTATCGTCCTTCTCCTCCCCGAGAAGCATTCATCATTCATCACGGTGCAGGCAGAGGAAGACGCCGTCTTCAGCGAGAATGCAAACATGTTCGCGCGCGTGTTATTATATACCAAACGCGTATCTGTGTGCGTGTGTTTCTGCGTTTATCAACAGAGAGGAGGAAACAACAGAAGCGCGCAAAGTGCAGAGAGAGAGATACGATGGGGGAGATATTAATGATCTCTCGATGGATAATCTTTCTCTGGTGTTTTTGCGGTGTAAAAATCTCTCTCAAATTTTTTAAAAGAGAAACTCTCCGTTGACTGCCCCGCCCCAGAAAACGACCATAATTACGAGGCAAAAGAGTGCAACAGGTGGTCAAACACCAAGAACATCGAGAGAACAAGAACAGAAGAACAAAAAAAGGAAAAAAAGAAGGAAAATCACACAACGAACGTTTTTATTATTCGACACATCATCTTTCACACCCCCCAACAGACACACGAGTTCTTTCAACAAAGAGACTCTTTGACTTTGTTTTGCGAAACGAAGAAGGAGAAAGAGACCGCACATAACTTAAAAGAAGTGCACGTGTATATATTCAGCTTTGCAAAAGAGAGACTGCTCTTTGTCATCAAAAACACATCAAAATCATAATCAGCACATTTTTGAAAATCCAAGGGGAGAGAGATGAGCAACACTGCGAAAGAGACGACGACGACCGGCAATAATAGTAACAAAGAGAAGAAAGAAGAGAAAGGCAAAACGATGGAAATGGTGAAATCAAAAGCGAACAAGATTATTGACGACGACGACGATAAAGAAGAAGAGGATGACCTCCCGAAACCTCCGCAATTGAAACCGAAAATGTTCATCGCCCCGATCGTCCTCATGGGAAGCAAACGCTTAGGCATCGATTGGAACGACGAAGAGACCAAGACGAAAATCCGGATGGCGTTTACAATTTCCGTGACCTTATGTTACGTAGTCATCTTCTACATGTACAAGCAAGTGAAAAGGAAGGAGAAAAAATTGAGCGAAGATACCGTGGAGGTTACGGCGAAGGACCCGTACAACAACGGCGAGGAGAAGAAGGAGACGTTGACGTATTTCGAACACGATTTGAGAGAGGTGAAGAAAGCGGGGACGAGCCAGGCGTTCGGGTTTTTGATGACGTCGGTGTTGCATTTTTATTTCAAGTTGAATCCGCCTATCGTGTTGCAATCGATCATGTTGCCGCTGAACATGATGGAGACGCCGGCGTTTCAAGTGCACGTGCTCGGAAAAGACGGGAGTTCGAATAAAAAGTTGCAAAGGCCGTGGATGCCGGAGGAGAAACCGAACCCGTTCGCGGATTTGGCGAAAGTGATGAGTCCGCCTCCTGCGGAAAAGAAGAAGTCGGAGAAGGAGGCGAAGAAGAACGGGGAGAAGGAGGACGCAAAGAGGAAATAATACTATATATATTAAAGAGAGAGAGAGAAAGAAAGAAGGAGAGCGAGCGAGGGAGATTTATTTGTATATAACATACTCACTATATTTTACTTAGTAACAATAAGAATGCCTATCGAAACACCTATCGAAACTCATCCCCGTCGATGTCAAAATCGAAAGTTTTAAAAGCTTTACTCAGCTGTCTATCAGGATATCGAGCAAAATCTCGCATTAAGATTCCAACGCCTTTTTGCCCGATATGATTCATATTATTACCCATCATTTCGTCTTCGCTGCATCCGATGAGTTCGATGGCCACCGTGGCGTCTATTTTTGTCGCAACCTCGCGAAAGCACAGTTTTGCGTGCGCTTGCGCCAGTCGAATGGATGATTCCAACGCGCGCACGGTCGCTCGTCCTAATTCCACTCTGTTTTCTGCGACTTGCCTGCGTCTATTTTGGTAGTGCGCGGAGAGCATTCTTTCCGCGTCTTCGTCCAACGTTGGTTCAAATCGCGATTTGACAAATTTGATGTATTTTTTCACGCGCGAAAAGCTCCAAAGAGCGGTGGATTCGTCAAAAAATTCGACATCTTCGGCGGTTTCCTTTTCATCGTCCTCGTCGGAATCTGAGAGTTGATCGTCACCGAATCCTTTTTGACTATAACTTCGGTAGCGATTTTTGTCATTTGCGGGAACGTACAGTTCTCGATTGTTTATGTTTATGTTGTTGGCGTTCCCCGCGTTTTGACTCGCGCGCCATCCGTCAAAGGAGAACGGTTTCTTTTGCGCCGATGCGGACAGCTTTAACCGCTTATTAATGGTACCGTTGTTATTGTTATCATCCACTTCTCCGAGTATGTGCGACGCGACGCGCTCGTCCCACTCTGGATCTCTGGCATCTCTCAGGACTAAAACGACATCAAATCGAGAAAGCAACGGGGGCGCTAAACCGGTATTCACCGCTAAACTCTCTCGATCGTCAAACGTGCCTCTTCTAGGATTCGTCGCCGCAATAACGCTCGTTCGCGAATTCAACGTGGCAATAATCCCAGCTTTAGCAACCGATAACGTTTGCTGTTCCATGGCTTCGTGAATCGTGGCCCGCTCGTGTTCGCGAATACCATCGAATTCATCTACGCAACACGTGCCTTTATCGGCGAGGACGAGCGCGCCAGCTTCGAGACCCCACTCGCCGGTGGTGGCGTCTTTAACGGCAGCACACGTTAAACCAGCAGCAGTTGAACCGCAACCGGTGGTAAACACGGACCGTTTCGCTAATCGACACGCGGTTTTTAGCAACTGCGATTTACCTATACCCGGATCGCCGACGTATAATAAGTGCACCTCGCCTCTCACTTTCGTTTTCGTCTTGACATCCTCTCGAGCGACGCCACCGACTAAGGCGAGCACCATGGCTAACTTCGCTCCAGCCATACCAAATACTCGCGGGCAACACGATTTCAATATGATATCCCTCGCTCGCAACGGATACTTTTGAGCGCTCGTCGATTGCCAAAACTTCTCGAACGACGCCTTCATCTCTTCGTACTCTTGGTCGTCCTCGACGTCGTTCGTTTTCCGGTCGCCGGCGTTTCCTTCCTCGTCATCAACGCTCAAAACGGTGAGTGAGTTACAATGCGCGACTAGCTCTATTTCACACCTTCTATCCCGACTGGCTTTCAACCATCGTCGACGAATCACGACGGACATGAGGAGTTCGTCGCCGCACTTGACAGCGTCCACGAGGTCGTCTTTTAGGACGACGAGCAAATGTTTTTGCGCACCGCCTAAATTCGCTTTAGAGCGTAAACCAATCGCTCGCAATTCATCGTCGGAATCAACGTCGTCGTTTTCTGAGTCGTCTTCGGGGAAGTATTTGCGTGCTATTCGTCCCGGTCGAGCGGAGGCGTCGTTCCCCGAATGCGCTAATTTTTGCGCGTCCGCCTCGAATCCATCATCGTCGCCGTCCGAATCGCTTTCTTCCTCATCTTCCTCATCTTCCTCGTCTTCGCATATTTGCACGCAAATCTCTTGATAATCTCTCGCCACCGGCATTGTGCATTCCACTCGACGAAACGTTCGATTCGTGCACGCTTTCGTTTTCTTACTCAATCTCTCAGAGTCTGCGGCGCTGTACTTCTCCATCTCCGCCGCGCTCGGACACTCCTCCGGCATCGTCGGTTCTGGCCTCCCATCCTCCAAATTCCTCGGCAACAAAAACCGGTGACCGCATTTCGCGCACTCGTACAGCGTGTCGCTCTCGAACGTCTTCGTCAACCCAACTCTGGTCACTTTCGCCTTCATCGTCCACATGCGACCGGCGTGTTCGTTCTTGACGTACCTGGAAATGTTCAAACTCGGAAAGGAGCTTTTGAACCGTTCAAAGTCCACGCGAACGCGAACGGTTTGTTTCACCTTGTGCCTTCGCGCGAATTCTTTCATTTTCTCGTCGATGTCTTCCTCTCCTTCAAAATCATCTCCTCCGCCTCTTCGCTTCTCCGCTTCCAACTCCTTCCTCAAATCCTCCACCATTCGCACTCTTACAATCTCCTGCGCCGCTCTCGCCGCTTCGTCCAAAACCCCCATAGACGTCGTCGGTCGCGCTAACACCGCGTTCGCTAACTGCGGCAACGCGTGTGCGAATTCAATCGCGCACACGTGGATGGAATGCGGCGTCCGAGTGTCCGAATGTTTTAAAATCTGTCGCAACGCCTCGAGGTGATGTTGGACGAGAAATTGTTCGAATCTCTCCGCGAGTGTTTTCGGTGCTGGTTGTTTCGATGCGTGCAAAGCGAAACCAGACGCAGGAGGAGTCGCTGCTACCATTCTTCTTCCTCTTTTTACGACGCAGCAAAGGGAGTATTCCTGCGCATTGTAAACAATAAGGAGAGCGTTTTTGAAGAAATTTTTACTTTTAACCACTTGAGTAAAACTGAGGCAAATTTTGAATTTTCAGCGCGGAGTATGAATACGATGACAATGACAACGATGATGTTTTGGTTTCTAATTCGCGCAGTCGAGATGATTTCTCTCTCTCACTTTCTCTCTCTCTTATTCTCTGTCCTAAATTTAGCTAAAACCAAACCCAAAGCAGCACTCGCTGATGGCTTTGACCAGTTTCTCTTTCGTCTCTTCTTGACTGACGTATTTCGGCACGCGCAAGGTGAGGAAACACGTTTGGGCCATGGGTAAGTGTTTGGCGGATTTTTGGTCGTCGAAGCGCAGTTTGAAGCGTAAACCGCGGAACCCGGTGTGAGGGAGCTTCCGAAACGCGGTCCAGAAGTGTAACAACGCGTGCTTTTGCTCCGAGTTCATGGATTTGACGGCGTCCCAGAACCATCGCGAGCGCGTTTCGGCGGCGACGACGCCGGGAGCGGTGGAGTTTGGCGGTGGTTTCGGATCGTACGTGGTCGCTTGTTCCCAAGCGGCGACGTCGATGTCTTGTAAACCGCAGACAAGGAGTTCCAAGTCTTCGCACTCCCAACTGCTCACGAGTTCGCGCGGGACGACTTCGTCGAAGCCGCTCGTAAACGCCGCGAGGTTGACCCGAATGTCCTGGTTAGATGTAATAGTATCGCTTTCGTCGATTTGTAACGACGGCGAGGATGAAGACGACGGCGGCATACCGGATGTGTTGTTGATTGGTGCAGTTGAACACCGCAACATGCACTGTTGCGCGTATAAATCGACGTATTCACCACGGTTGTGCTCGTCGACGAAAACGTTCGCGCCGCCGGGTAGGAGTTCTTTCACTCTGTTCGGATCCGCACGCGTCGGCGCGGCGATGGTAAACGCCGGCGGGTCCTCTTTCACCCAGCTGATTTTGGGATCATTCCAATCACACGTCTTGATTGGAAGCAACGTGCGCTTAAAATCATCGTCGACTTGCGCTAACAACTCCGCCTTTAGCGGTTTGTGCAAAAGCGCTTGCCACAACCACGGGACTAACGGCAAATCCGCGGTCTTTTCGTTGGAGATGAGTAAACCGACGATACGCCCGGCAAAGCGTGCGGCGTGCGGAGAACAATCAGAACGAAGCGTGCGCAACGCACCTTCAAATGAAGGTGGGTCGTCGTTATCACCACCACCGTGCATGGCACTCAACGACATCATCGAGTCCGTTCGTAAAGCCTTAGCATTTGACCACGAGGTGAACACCGCTTCGCTCGGTCCCACTCGCGTCGGATGTCCTTCCAACAACGCTTGAATCAAAACTGTCCAGGCTTCTCTCGCAACACCATTTCCAACACCGTCCTCGCTATCAAACGAGCACGTAAATGTTCTCCCTAACAACGGACCGATGGCATTTTTAATTGCTCGCCACGCGTCGTCGCAGGGCATCGCGCGTCGCAACTTTGCCGAAATGTGCGGCACGTTCCCGTGCATGTCTCTCAACAGACGTTTCAAATCGTTCCTCAAACGTAACACACGAAAAGATGGGGGAAAAACGACATTTGCCGCGCCAACTAAATCTAAAGAGCTTCCAAAGTAAAACATGTTCGGCGCAATACATTCTAAACAACTGAACGATCGCTTCCAATTGGCGTGATGGAGAAGGCTTTCAAGAATCTCTCGTGGCGATTCGAGGTGATGATAGGACGCGTGCACGGTGTCACCTGCCCCATTCGAGTCGAAATTGCGCAACTCAATAGCAGCGTGCAAGAGTAATTGGATCATATCCACCAGCTGTTGCGAAGGCGAGTGCACCGGGAACTCCCCGGAAAATTCCCCTAAGAACTTAGATTTACCTATCTGTTGTAAGACGCCGCGGATGCCGGAGTTTTCGCCATCGAGGGCCCATCCAATTCTCGCGAGCGGTTCAACAGCAGCGAGCAGCCCGTCGCCACATCGCTCGAGCGAAGAGAGGACGATCTTGAAGAGATGCGTTGATGATGTTGCAGTCGCGCTGTCATGCGCCGACGCCTCCATCGCTGACCGTTTCGTCGGAGTGCTGATGTTCTTCTTACGATGCTTGGTTTCGCGATAAAGATCGTCGTCATCGTTATCGATGAATTTATCTAGATACTTCGCGTCGACGAATCCAGCTTCGCCGTGCGACCATGTCGCGACAAGCGCAATCAAAAACCCGAATCGAATGCCTTTGCGCGTATTCTTTGGATCTCTGAAATCGAAATTTTGTACCGATTGCATCTCCGAGCCCGGCGCGGGTCGCTTTCTGCTCTTCTTGATCTCGCTTGAAGCAGAATCGTTCGATTCTTTCTCAATCAGCGCGTCAATCGGGGTTTCACCCGCCATCGTCCGCTTTACGGCGGCGGTGACTTCGTTCGCCCAAGTTTGGCACTCAAACAGACTCGTGATGATTTCTTTCGGGAGGGTACTTGTTTTCGCCGTTCGCAGCGCGTTGCGCCAGCGCGGATCGGTTCTCGCTTCTTTCGTTATGAGACGCGATAGGAGAAACAAAACACCAGAGACACCGTCCATTGTTTGTTGGCTCACCGTTTCCGTTTGCGCCAAGGCGCTCAGCATCAACGGCGCACCTTTCGCTACAGCGATGCCCCAATTATCGATATCATCACCGGCGAGACCCGCGAGGACGGCTTTTCTCGCGACTGCTCTCGAGCGCATTTTCTTGTCCGAAACGATACTTTCCTCTGGAATTTCATGCAAATATCGTTTACCGCCAATGCACCAAGACATGAGACATTCGCCGACGTGCGCGAGCGTTTTCCAGTACTCTTGTGACAAAATGCTAGGCGGTTTCCCATCGTTCTCGACAATAGACTCGAGCGCGAATCGAACACACGTCGCCGCCCCTGCGCAAAAAATCGCCCCAGGGTGGCCTTCGACGTCTCGCATCTTTGGGCTATCCGAACGCAAGCCGTGTAAAATGCAGTGAAGCATTGGCACACAGTGCAAGCCTAAACCGCGAACTAAGACGACCATCCAACGACCGGATTCAGGAATGAGTTTCGCCAATCTTTCCGCTACTGGAAATCTTTGGGGATAAAAGTCCGGCGTGATGAACGTGGCGTTTCCTAGAAGCTCCCAACGCACGATGTGTTCAATTAGACGTATAAACATCGGCGAGCGCGATTTCCAACGCCCATCCGGTGGTGGACCAATCGAGCGAAGTTTGCGAACGAGATTTGTGACTGTATGCGTCACGCTAGCAATATCAACCGGGTTCAGATTAGGTCTGAACACACCCGCGCGCGGAGTACCTAGTCGAGCTCTGTCCGAAGGTATGAAAGGGGAGTGTAAATCCATGACTCGACCAAATCTATCATCGCGCATCCGCATCCCTTGAGAGCGTTCATGTGTGGATCTTTCTCTTTCCTGCATCCATTCTCTAGTTGCTCCTCTTGACCGAAGGATGGTGGCAGCGTCAGAGAGCGTCATATTCTCCCTGCGACTGAATATACCCGGAACCCGATGCTCGGAGGTACGGTATCGGTTCGTATCGCGCAGAAGGGTGCGCTCTAAGCGCTCGTTTCGGTCTCGTCGTTCTCTGTCTCTTCTGTCTGTATCGCGCGTAGCAGTCATTCTCCAATCGAATTCCTCGCGTTCCTCGTGCTCACGCTGGGTATCTACGTAGCGCCGATCCCATCGCTCTAAATGTTGCAAGAGTTCTTGTGCGCGACTTCTCGCGCTCCCAACTCCGGTTGTGCTCAAAATGCGGAGTCGACGCATTCTCTCCTCGCGTCTTCGCTCACGTGAGTCGAATGCTGGGTCTGCTTCGTCGTTATCATCATCGTCGTCGACGTCGTGTTCTTCATCACCATCCTCATCATCCATAAGCATCGGAGGAAAACCCGCGTACGGATGAAGTCGAGCACTGTGTGCATCATTAGCTCGCGCCATAGCACCCCGATCAAATCTATTCAAAATGGTATCAAATCTATTCGCCGGGGGGGTATCAAATCTATTCGCACGATTTGTTCTCCTATCAAAGTCTTCTCTTAATCGCCTCGAATTCGCTATAACATCTCGGGCCGAGTTCAAAAAAGCACTATCGTCGTCGTCGATGTCGCCGTCGATGTCGTCGTCATCATCGTCGTCGTTGTTATTGGTAATTGTATTGTTAATATTCCCTGCGTTGTTGTGGTTGTGGTTGCCTCCATCGCTATTCTCGCCGCCAATTTCACTACCACTCAACACTTTCAACGGTGGCGTCGAAGGTATCCACAGACATTCCCACGTCAGTTCGACCGGCACGCGATACTCTGAGCTCGGACGGGTTGGTCCATGAAACGATTCGTGGAGTTGCGTCAATGCGTGTGGCGGAAGCTGCATCACAATCCTTCTTCGTTCCTCATCATCCTCATCTTCTCTTTCCCCAGCCGCGTATAACTTTCTCAACTTTGAATCGTCCGACGCTAACTTCTGTAGGAACGACATTGTCAGCTTTGGCGTCACCGAATCTTTGCTCGAACATCTCCACTCATCTCGCAACGCGCACAATTCCACGAGAAATTTCGTCGCTTTCTCCGGATGCGTCAAATTCGTTTCGTTTAAACTCGTTCCTATGATGCCAAACACGTAGTCCATGCAGCTTTCTGCGCTCTGCACCAAATCTAAACCTAAGGTAGACCCAAGATTGCCGCCTGTTTTCTTCTTCGCATTCCGTCCTTTCTGACCTAAATCGTAGAACTTACCTCCGATTTCCGAGCCGTGTGATGCTGCTTTCAAAATCGGAAATAAGCCGAGCATCACGCGATTGCTAAGATTGACGTGCACGTACGGTAAATCCAGTATCGAGCACCCATACGCTGGATATTGCATGAGCTTAAACGGGTCCAAATGGTTTTTGATGTAGTCCAAATGTCCAGTCGCTTCGCGTTCGCACGCGCGCAGCTCTTTCAAAATTTCAGACGCCGTATCGATTGACGCAAGCTTCGGCATCGAGGAGGACAAAAGTTCGTTATCTTCTTCCCCTTCCACTTCGTCGAACGTATCGTTTGCGTTTTTCTTCCCGATCGCGTGCATCCACGCCTCGAACGCTGCGATAACTCTAACTAACTCGTTCCCGATTTTCAAAGCCGGTTCTGACACCTTCGCTAAATGTTGCTCGCACCTCTCCAACAACATCTTCTTCGTCCACGTTTCCGCTCGATCGTACGGCACGTCGTTCGCGTTCAAAAACTCCCTCAACTGATGTTCCGTCGCATACTCTCTCCACGTCGGCTCTACTTTTTGCGGCACCTTCACGGCCATTTTTTTCTTCTTGCTCGTCCTCGTCGTCGCGTCCTCGTCAACCGCCCCGCCGCCGCCTTCCGAAGAAGAAGGAATCTGACGATTCTTCTTCGCGCTCTTCGCGTACTCCGCCAACAACTCTTGTTGTTTTTTGACAGGTTTACCCCCAGACGCCGTATCTCGAGCTAACTGCGCGATGTAACTCGCGATCCCGGCTCGAGCGTCTTCGTTCACATTCTCAATCAAACTGTTGAATATTTGGTCCACCCTCGCTCGAACGTTTCGGTCCATGGTAGTATTATCCGCGGTAGTAGTATTCGAAGGCGTCGTCCCTCCTGTCGTCGTCGCAGTTCCCGCAGAAGTCGTAAACGTCGTCGTCGTCTGATTTTGCGCTCGTCGTCCCCGCGGCTGCCCCTGTGGTGCCTCCTCCGGTTCTTCTTCTCCCTCTTCGCCACCGCGAGGAGTCGTAGTAGGGGTAGATCCCAAATCCTCCTCTTCCTCTCTTTCTTGTTGTGATTGGTGTTGGCGTCGTCCTCGAGAGGACGAAGCCGCCGCGCTGCGCTTCTGTTGGCTTCCTCGTCGAGAAGACGACATATCGAGAGAAAGAAAGAGAGAGAGTGTGTGTGTTTCAAGTCTTCTTCTTCTTCTTCTTCTCCGTCCTTTCTCTCTAAATCTTCCGTTATCTTTTAACTAAATTCCCCCCACAGCACACGTGAACGACGAACCCGTTGGGAAAAATAGCAGACAACGCGCTCTCCTTGACTCTCTGACTCGCACAAAACCACCAAAGAAAAAGAACGCCTCGACCACCCTCTCTTTTTGCCGTTTTCGTCGTCTCTCGTTTGTACCGCGTGTGTATGCGGGAGAGTATCACTGCGCGATAAAACCGTGTGTGTGTATATCGCGCGCGCGCGAAAGAATGAAGAATAGATAGTCGCGTTCGAGGAGAGCAGACTTTTTCTTTTTTGACTGCCAGACGGCCCTCTTTCGATGCATTTTTGCTTCATTTTTTTCCTCAGACTGTCCGACGAAAGACAACTCGAAAGGAAGCGTAAGCACTGTTACGACGACGACGACTCCTTTTATTCTCTCTCGTAAAGTACTCTCTCTCTCTCTCTCTCTCTCTCCGACGAGTGCTGTTATATAACAAAGAAGAATGTCGACTTTGAAAGCCTCTCGCGCGGACAACTTCTACTACCCGCCCACGTTCACGCCGACCGAAGGTGGAGGTGATGGAAGATTTAAAAACACGCACGGCGCGCTCGGGAAACGAAAACAAAGTGGTTTTTTAACGGTACGGTTTGAAGCGCCGTTTCCTATGCGATGTTTACACTGCTCGAACGCACCTTTAATCGCGAAAGGCGTGAGATTTAACGCGAGGAAAAGTAAAGTTGGGAACTATCTGTCCACGCCGATATACTCGTTCGTGATGTTAAGTCACCGGTGTTGTAATAAAGAGATTGAGATTCACACGGACCCGAAAGGGGGGGAATTCGTGTGCGTGCGAGGGGCGAGGCGAGCGCACGAGAGAGACGTGTACGTTCCGGACGACGTCGAGGTGAAAGGAGGGAGAACTATGGAATACGCTGGCATCGATGGAGTTATGGTGGAGAGAGGCAGTGATATCGATCAGATGAGTTCGCTAGAGAAGGAAGAGAGAATGAAGCGGGAAGGGAAAGAACGGTTGTCGAGATACGCCGAGGATCGATTACGGGCGGAGGAGAGATGGAGTTCAGACTACGAAGCAAATAAACGGTTGAGAAGGAGTAATCGGGAGAGGAGGAAAGAAGAGAGAGGGAGGGACGATGAAGGGAGGAAGATGGGGTTTGCGAGCGGGGAAGATGGTGGGGTGAAGTTATTGCCGAGGAGTCGCGAGGATGACTTGAGGGCGAAAATGGCGATGGCGAGGAAGCGAGGACGACGCGATACCACCGGCGTGACAGATGCGGCCGCGATGAGTCGGAAAAGAATCAAGAATGAGTCCATATTCAGCGCGAAAGCGAAAGCGAAACCGAAGAATAAACGTTAGTAATTATTAATATTAGGAAGTGTAAAATACTACACTAAAGCGGCGATAAATCGATGTCACGAATTAAAGAATACCATCTCGGTAAATCGCTCTTCCCAAACGGCGCCACGTTTCGAGGCAAACCGTTTGTACCGATGATATCTTCCATCAAATCCGTTCGCGTTTCAAAATCCGTGCGTAAAACCGCCCCTCGCGTTCGGCAAAAGAACTCCAAGTCTTGCTGAATTTTCTCGCTCATGCCGGCGTGCGCGTGTTTGTTGTTTTTCGCCGGAACGATGAACATGTCAACTACATCGCCGGCTGTGAGTCGACCAGAACCGCTAAACAAGATGCGCTTGCCTTTTTGGCGCACGGTAAAAGGCGTGTTTTCCACTTGTTGGGTCTTCTCGTTGTCGACTTCGATCCAGGTCAACTCCGACGGGTTCGACGGGTCCACCAAAGCCGCTTTCTTAGCACACTGCGGTTCAATAGCAACCGTCCAGCTGACCGCTTTCGCGACGTCGATTTCTAATCGAATGGTTTTTTTATCTGGCCCAGTACCAGTTCTACGCAATTCGGGCATTTCCGACGCCGTCATGTTATTCGCGCGCATATCCGACAAGATAGGTTTTGGGTTATTGACGGATTCGTAATAGCTCAAATCGTACCCACGAACGATACACGCACGGTCTGTTTTCATGGTCACAAAATCAACCGACTCCGTGCAGTCACCGCCAAAACGCGTGTTTAAGCGGAAGTTTGTGAACGCGGAATATATGCGATGGAACATGTGTTTGTGTCCTTCAGCTTGCTTGCGTTGAATCGCGCGCGAGTGGATGCTTTTCAAGCGCTGATCATTCTCTATTCGCAGCTGTTCTCTTCGAGCGGCCTTCGCTTTCGCGTCTTCGTTATCGTAACCACTCTCTTCGCCATCTGTTGTCGTGCTTTTGTCGTCGTGCTTTACATCCTTAACCGTTGCTACAAATGTTGACGTAGGCAGTACTCGCGGCGGGTCCACCAACAAATGTAAGTTGTCGCGCAAAGCCATCGCTACTGGTGCTAAACTCGATCCAGCGCCCACTCTCGCGAGCGCGATGAAATCAGAAGTCACGTAACTGTGCGCATCAATGTGTGTCACGTGCGTCAAGATGATTGGTTGTGGTGCGACGGCAGTAAATCGGATGTTTTTAAACACGCCACACGTGAACGTCGCGAAAAGGAACATCCCGAATGCGACGACCATGAGTTTATACGTTTGCCTTTCCTTCAATGTTGCGCCTAAGGATATCACCGGGACAGAAAAAAACATCGCACATGCGACAAATCCTAAAGCACCGCCAAGAAGTCTATCTAAAGTGTAATACACGAGCGGATGTCCATCGCCGAGTGTTGGATCGGCGCGCGATTGCACCGCGGAAAATGTCGCCACCGCTCGAAACAAGAGCGGCGTGACGACCCATATGCACGGAATAGCGCACAACATGGCCAAATATTGGTTCGGTGATGTCGTCGCGAAAATATCTAATTCACCTTTAGAATTGTGACCGATCAATTGCGTCGTTGTTTTTCCCGCCTTTGCAGCGGCGGCGGTAGCGGCGCTGTTTGAGGAAACCGTATCGTCGTCGTCTTTCTTCTCTTTCACCTTGTTGTTTTCTTCTTCATTGTTTTCTTCATTTGGGACGATGGAAACGCTCGGCATGAAATGTAAGAAACCACTTTGCCGAGCAATCACTGGTGCAAACACGAAAACCAATTCATACATTGCTAAATTCGCGAGCCAAATGGTGGCGTGGGAATCCGTGCGTTTCCTTACCGCCCACGCTAAAACAGACGTGAAGAACGTCTTACCGCTGAACAAACACCACTTGATGGCGTTTTCAGTCGCATATCGATCCCTGAAGGCGACGTCGATTGGAATGAGGTGCCAATACAAGAAACCAGAGGCTATGTTATACCCAAATATACTCCCGATGCATCCGAATGCACCCGCGAAGAGCATAAAGAATGCGGAGTAACTACCTAGCGGCATCGCTTCGCCGACGAGAAAGGCGAGGGTGAACATGGTCATCGCGCCAAATGCTGTGCCCATGAATATAGCAAACAAAGGGATAACAAAACCAACCAAAGGAATGGCAATCATCGCTTTGAAGATGGTATCGATGGCGAGCTGCCATATCTTTTCGCTCTTGCTTTGAATCTTCTCAAAGTGCGCACCAAATGCGTACTTTACGACGAAGAACATCGAAAACGCGCTGAAGAACACTAACGAGCGCAACGAAGCTAACGTGAACGGTTCGGTAACGATTAACTTTGTTTTCGCCAGAATAAACCCCGGTCGAACGTACCACGCGTGTGATTCCACGCCTTGACGCAATGAAATATCTGGATTCAACTCGGAATCGACGTCGGCGAATTGGTCGCGTTTTTGTAAGAACGCGCCAACGAAAGCGACGATGTTTTCGCCACTAGCTTGCGCGCTCCCACGTCGCATGCCTTTTACTCTATCCCTCGACGTGTGATACACGAACGATCGTTCTACAAACGCTAAATCAATCACTGCCGCACCTTTTTCGTTGTATACTCTCCCGTCCGTTTCCGAGGGGATCACCCCGGATCTAAAAATTTGTCCGTACACGCTCGCCGAGTTTGGATACGGGACACTTTCCGCCCACGTTTCCAGCATGCGTCTCTCAAACGTTTCTCCGTGTATACCTTTTTCCGTCTTGAACAGCATTTGCGGTCCTCCACTTCCCATGGATTCTAAATTTACAATCACCGACGGTTTCGCGTTCTTCTGTCGAAACCAAGGGTGTGACTTCATCGTCGCCGTCGCGCCGATTAATCCAACTTCTTCCGCGGTTAAGAAATGAAACACTATCCCCGTCTTTGCCGGTAGAAAATTTCTCGTCTCTTTGTTCGTCGCCAAACTCGCCACGTTTTCTAACACTTCTAAAGCAATCCCGCAGCTTGCCGCGTTGTCTGACCCGCCCGACGACGTCGACACCGTATCCACGTGCACGGAAATCGCAATCACGTGCATTTTGTTATTTATATCGTTGTTATACGGATCGTTGACGTCGCCTTCGTATTCGTCTCTGTCGTGATACTCCTCCTCGTCCTTCCCACCTTTACCACTACTAAACGAAACGGTGTCTCTCCGCCGTCGCACTCGCACGGAAATAGACCTCAAGTTATCGTACCTGTACACGTCCGATATCCCCCACTTCTTCTTCTTCGCGTTGTCGTTCGTCTCCTCGTTCTCTTCGTCGTTCGCTCCCTCGCCGCCGTACCCACCTAAGTTCGTCGTCCTTGCACGACCACTCCTCCTTTTCGGGTTCCTCGTGATTTCGTCCGCGTCTCGTTTCTTCAACCCGCTGAACGCGTCGTCCCGAATTTCAATTTCAATCTCTTCGCCGCTCGCCTTCGTCGCTGAATATTTCTTCTGAATCGTCTCCACCCTCCTTCGAATAAACTCAAACGCGAGTTGTTCGCTCTCCGTTCCAACCGCGCGAGAGCCAAGCTGCTCTATCGTCGTCGCCGTCGCCATCGCTCGCGATTCGCTAAATATAAACGGATTTGAGGACGATGATGCGCTCAAAGCGCGCGGTAACTTGCGGTCGAACGTGACCGAGAGCACGCAGAGGATGAGAGAGAGGACGGTGGTGACGAGGAACGCGCGGTTTTTCTTGGGGGATGACGGTGATAATGTATACGAAAAGAGATGCGCAGTATTTTGCGGTGGTTGTTGTTGTTGTTGTTTCGGCATCGTCATCGTCGCAACGTGTCGTCCGCGTCTTCTTTGTCTTCTTTATCTTTTGCGCGCAAAAATGAAGAGAAATCCCTTGTTGCTCGTATTTCAAGAGAAGGAGAAAAAACAAGTAAAAAACCACCAGTCACGCGCGCGTATCTTCATCTCGCATTGGTTTCGCTCGAACAGAAAACGAGCGCAAACGTAATAACGCTCGCGTAACGTTTTGCATCTTTGAACGCTGCATTTTCACGGATATATCTCACACTCACGCGGCACAGAAGATATACAAAACACGAAAGAATACGAGGGGAAAGGAGTGAAAGGTCCACAAAATTTAATTGAAGTCAAAGTATTTTTTTCCCCTACTGCGGGTGCTCTCTAAAATATTCGAATATAGGTTTGTTCTCTTCATCGCGCCTCACGCGCACGCGCTCGTCGTTTACGTCGCAAAATCCAGCGCGCGCGCTCTTTCCCGTCCGCTTTCGCTATAATTCCGTCGCGTGAACGCAAAAGTTAGTACTGGTCTCTCGAGTTTTGGCGGGGTTCCAGGTGCGCGCTTTGAGGACCTAAAATTAGGTAATTTTTAAGCGTTGACTCTGTCATTTAAAACGTCTTTGGTTTGGCATCAGAGAGCAGCGCGTCGGGAGAGGTACGCGTACATGTATTCCGCGAAATCATCTTTCGAGCGTTATCGTCCTCGTCGACTCGTCCGAGAGGAAGAGGATAAGGATGAAGAGGAGAACAACGACCACGACGGCCCTTTTGCGTTCGTGACGAAACCTACTCGGTTGAGAGAGGACGAGGACGATGAAGAGGAAGAGGAGGAGGAGGAGATTTTCTTGGACCACGACGAAAGCCACGATGAAGAAGACGACGATGAAGACGAAGTGGGAACGTGCTCGACAACCTCTACGGTTCTCTTGGAAAAGAACCGAGAGCTCGATGCGATCGCGATGAAATTGCAACGAACGATTTTTGAGTGCGAAAAGACGACGAAACGGTTGGACGAACGCGAGGGGATTTTGTTGCAAGCGCAGGAGAGTTTGCATCGCGATTGCACGAAATTTGAGAACTTTGCGAGAGAGAACGAACGAAAGATGCAGAAAGCGATGGAAAGCGCGAAGGAGAGTAAGATGGAGCGCTGGGTTTTAGAAAACGAGGTTCTCGTGGCGTTGAGGAGGGAGGCGAGTTCATTCGGGCGGCGGAGGAGACGGTGCGAGAGGAAGAATCGGGCGTTGTCGAGCGTGTTGGAGTTTCTGAGAGCGTGTTGTGGACACGGAAGACGCGAAGACTCGTCGTCAGATGGAAGAATAAGTTTTGGGTCGACGTCGGCAGATTTAGAGACTACTATCGCACCGAGCGAAAACGAGGACGAGGACGAGGCGCGAGGCGGCGGCGACGGCGATGACGGCGGTAGGAAATTTGAAGACATTGCCGATATTCTTTTCCGACACGCGACTCTGAAAGATGTGAATGATTCTTTACGCGCGAGGAAGGAATACGCCTCGAGCGCTTCAGAGGAGGCGTTCGAGAAGTTCTCGGAACATAAAAAAGTTATCAAAGAAACTATAGAGAGTGAAAAATCAGCCGTGTTTACCTTGCGCGAAAAGCAAAAAGAGACGACAATAGAGAGCAAACGAGAGATCGAAACGGCCAAAGCGCAAATCGCAAAAAGAATGATGACCGAAAAGTCTTTGGCACTAATATACGCGGCGATAGATAATTTATCCAGTCGGTGTAATCTTTCTTGCCCTGAAGCGCAAAAACAAAAAGACCGGAACGTTCTCGTTGACCCCGAGGACGAAGAAAATACGACAGTCGCCACGACCAAATTCACTCAAGCACACATCGATTTAGAATTTGTGCACTCGCGCGCAAAGGTTCTGAATCAGATTATTTATTCCTCAAGTGCGAATGTATGTAGTACCGTTGTTGCATAAATATGTATACACTTCAAACTATTCTGTTTCTTCTTCTTCTTCTTCTGTTTCTTCTTCTTCTAAAGAGTTCGACGGCGTCAAGCAGCTATCGAAACGCACAATTTCAATTTCATCTCCTCGAACGACCCAACCGTTCTCGTCGGATTTTGGCATTTTCGCGGTAAAAGTAAACGGTGAGTTTCGTTTACCCGCCATCAACGCCCGCAACGCACCAATCGCAATGGTTTCCGAGCGGCTTCTCAGCGTTACGTCCGTGTTTCCGTCCGAAATATCTTCCGGTTTTTGAAAAAATACCAAATCGGAAACGAGCGAAGGTGGGATTTTACCTCGAATGCAATCGCCTTTAGCGTCTTCGAGACCCAAAACGAGCGGTTTGAACACGCACTTCGTTCTCGACTTGTTGACGTTGGCACTCGAAAGTTTACCCGCTGGACAGTGTTTGCAATACTCGTACACGTCCTCTTTGTCTTTGTGGAGTTTGTTCTCGCAAGTGGCGCATGCCACTTGGACGAGTTCACTCGCGATTTCCGAAACGCTCTTCGTGCCGTTTTTCAATCCAGGCACGCGCATGACGCCATCTGCGGATAAGATGGATTTCTTCGCGCTATTCGTTATGGATTTCTTACGCTGCTTTCTTTGGCACTCAGCTGAAGACGACGATGGAGATGACCGCGAATTCGTAACGTCGCGTTCAATTTCCACGTATTTTACGACTGCTTTGAACTCGACGAACGGCGGTAACAGTCGACGCCTGTTTGTCGTACCATCTTCGTACAAGACGGGACGATTGATGACGTTCGCGTTATTATTATTCACGCTTTCAAACATCTCCGCGATGGAGTGCGTCGTGTTTTGCGTCTCAGTCATCATCATCGCGGCGACTCTCTTCCTCGTTTTCGACAACAACATCTCTTTATGTTTCTTTTCCATCGCCGCTTTCACACATTCTCTGCGTTTCTCTTCGACGACCTCTCGTCCGTACACGCGTTCGTCTTCTTCGTCGTAATTATCCGTAAACTCTTGAAAAGTTCTCTCGTTGATGTCTTGGAATATTTCGGAGACGTTCTCAACTTCAAAGCTTAACCTTCTGTGTGTTTCGCCAACCACCGTCATGACTTTCCTCGCGCGCGGATCTTTGTTCGGATCCAACACTCGAACGGTGGAAATCGTGTCCACGAAAACGAGCTTTTTCACGATTTCTTCCGAGGAACCGAAGTTGTCAACTTCGTCTTCTTTATTGTTTTGCACACAACTGCGGTTCGTTTTTCGTTCGTTTCCGTTCAAAACTTCCGCGATTGCAAAGTCTCTCAGCTCTACGCACCTCCCGATTTTATACACGCTTTCGGCCAAATCCTTCGCCTCGCGTTTCGGCGCCGCCGATAACGTCGCCTCGATAAAGTTCGTAAAATCATCACCCGGTCGCTTACCAAGTGTTGGCGATTGATCTCCAATGAGCATGTTATCAAAACATGCCAATCTATTTAGCACCTGCGGCGACTCTGTCGGTTTCGATAAAGTCAGTCGTCGTTGCAACAACTGCTCGTTCCTTTGTCGATCCACCGGTCGTCTCGAAAGCGTCAAGACCGGCCTGACGTACTTCCCGTTGAACGCGTCACCGAACGAGGACTTGACGAAGGAAACGTCCAAAATAACTCCAACGTACTCTTCCAATAAAGTTCTCTTGAATCTTTTCACAAAGCTCGTTCGTTGTTGTTGATGGTGCATCTCAAACTCCTCCTTTTCTTCCTCCTCCTCCTCCTCCTCCTCCCCCGCTCTCCTCTTCGACGACGCGCGAGGAGGCGGAGGACGAAAGCTGGCACCCAAGAAATCCATCCTCTCTTTCAAATGGTACAAAAAAGACATCTTCTCCCCGTACACCCACGCGCACACGGTCAAAACCGCATCCCTGGTCGCGTTATCGTCCGTCGTGCCGAACTTTCGATGTACAGGAACCACTCTCTCGCGCATCTCCTCGATCGTTTTGTTCCCGTAAAACGCTTCGCGCCTCACGATCGTTCGAAACACGCCAGACGCGTTCTCACCACTGACACTAATTTCCATCTCGTTCTTGAACGGATTGAACCTCGCGTGGGCGTTTTGCACTAAAACCACGTCCCCGACGTGAAGCGTTTCGATGTTTCCCGCTCGTTCTCGCCATAAAATCATGTTTACGTTCCCGTCGTCGAACGTGTGATCGCTGACTTTGAGTTTACGAAGCGGGATTTCTCGGTTGCTTTTTTTGGAGTAGACGGATTCCAACGCGGAGATGTGATGGATGAAAACGATTAAAGTGGAGATCGGGTACCGATTCGCGCGAGTATTCACGGTCTCGTCGTCTGAAGCGATTGGTTTGACGAGAGATTTCACGATTGAGAGGGTTGTTGGTGGCATGTTTCGCTCGTTTGAGTGTACTTTATGTGCGTTGGAAGAGTGCGCGTGAATCTGAAGAATTTTCCCCTCGTACGTAATTTGTACGCACACTGGAGGGTGCCCACATTCACTGAAATGGATCAAAAGAAAACAGAACGTGCGAGACGAACGACTCGGCGATGAAGCAGAAAGCAAAGAATATCAATATTGATTATATAGTTTTTTTAAATACAACGGATGATGATGACTTTTTTAACACAACACGTTTCTTTCTTTCTTTCTTTCTTTCTTTCTTTCTCGCGGCGTGGCGTAGCGCGTATACGTTTTTATTAAAGCGCGGCGCTATCCCAACTCATTTGAATGGCTTGCATCAACTTTTCGTGTAACGCGGAACTCGCCGCGACGATGCCCCGATCCAATTCCAAGTACCTCCCTTTACTGAAATCGAGAGGCACGCCACCGGCGTCTGAGACGACGCCGCCGGCTTCTTCGACGAGGATGACGCCGCCGGCGTGGTCCCACACCTTTTCTCGGTATTCAGCTTTCGGGAATTTCATGAACACGTCGGCGTCGGCGCGAGCGACGGAGCCGTATTTCACTTGCGAGTATATCCGCAACGGTTTGGATTCGATGCCCAAGTTATCCGCGACTGAGGCAGTGAAACCTTGACTGGAGTTTGCTTTCATCACTGGCTCGCAAAAGCGCGCCTTCCGCGGGTCAAACGCAGACGACACGTGCACTTTCGTTGGACTTACTTTGACATCTGGTGACGTCGGCCACATCCAGCACCCGTTTCCCCTCACCGCGGTAAACACACACCCTTTATACCAATCCGTTTTCGCACTCGAACCTCCAGCCAACATTTTCGACACCGTCCTCGGCGAAAACCCGTAAGAATACGCGTCGTTAAACTCCAAAACGTCCCCGCTTTTTGGCATGTTCGGACAACCCATGGCGCCTAAAACCAACTTGCCTTGGTCCATGAGCGCCAACGCGATGGCGTACTGATCGCCTCTCACGAACCCAAGCGTCCCATCCACCGGGTCTAAGATCCAATGCCTTCCTTCTGGACCTCCCTCGCCTTTCCCTTTATCGATTAACGCCACCACGTCGTCGTCGGTCAACTCTTTCGCCTCAGGATAAAACAAATGAATAGCCTCGTTCACTAAAATCGTAATCTTCCCCAAAACTTCCTTCCCGTCTTCGCCACCATTCACTAACGCGTCCGCGTCTTCTTCCCCGAGAAACTTCATATCCGGTTCATCCTGCCCTATTCTCCACGCGATGACCGCTTGCGCCGCGTAATCCGCCAACGTCACCAACGATTTATCCCCTTTCGTGATGGACTTTTCATCCATCCGCATCAGTTGCGCTTGCACTTTATCGCAAATCGTGGACGCTATGCGCACGGCATCCAACGCGATTGCGTTCTCCCTTTCGTATTTCGTTCCTTTCGCGGGTATTTCGTTGGCGACTTGCGTCGAATCCTCCGCCGCAACAGCCACCGACGAAATGAACGCTTTGTTGTTCTTCTTCTTAACAGTAGCGTTGGGTGATCTTCTCTGCTTCTGTTTTTGCGCGAGGAGGTTGTTAAACGCTCTTCGTCCGTTCTCGCACGTCGCGCTCGTCGTCGTCGTTCGCGCGTTGTTGGTTCCTTTCCACGCGCATCCTCCTCCCCGCATCATCATCAAAGAAGCTTCCGACATAATACCGTGCATATATATTCTCTCAACCGCAACAAATTAAAACCCGAGACGATCGTAAAGAATAACTCTCTCTCTCGTATCTCTCTCGCTCTTTCTCCGCGTCGTCGTATCTCTCGCGCGCACGCAAACGCTTCTTCAATCTTCTGAAGCAACAACGGGAGGAAGAAGAGAGAAAAAAGCTCGCGTTTGGATAAAGTGGCACAAATTAGGGTTTGACCCTAAACGTGAAAACTGTGACGACACAGTTGGTTTTTTTTTTCTCCGCGTTTTCTTCAATTTTTTTTATCCCCCTATGTGTGTAATACTAACGAGCAGAGATGATGTTGTCTCTGTCTGAGATGTGTTTTAAAGTCTGTAGAACGTGGTAACTTTGTTCCAACGCGCATCATCCGTTTCGCACGATGAGTTCTTCCGCGACGACTGCTTCTGCTTCTTCGAATGCGAGAGAGAAAGGCCGAGCGCGTTTAGATGCGTATCGAAATCAGAAGAGGAAGAAGAAGAAGAAGAAAGACGTTGAAGAAGGAGGAAAAGGAGTCGCGTGTTCGCCTCCTCCTCCTCCTCCTCTCGCGGCGAGCGGCGTCGTCGATGGTGGTGGTGACGTCGAAGAGAAGACGGTTCCAATCGTTGGGGTGTGCGACGATGATAAAAAGTTTCCACCGAATGAAGAAGAAGAAGTTAAAGAAGAAGAAGGAGGAGGAGGAGGAGAGATGCGAATTGAAGACAACAAAGCAGGAGGAGAAGCGAAGACGGAAATACTACGACACGAAGAGGATGCGCAAAAAACGAGAGGGACGTTTATGGAAGAGGCGCGAGAGAGCGAAGAACAACATCGACAGAAACTCCTGCTGCTCGAGGAAAGAGAGGAGGAAATCGAAGCTTTGCGAGAGAGTTTGTTGGAAACGAACGAGATGTTGATCGAAGAGCGTAAACGCTCGGAAGAATTGGAGGAGACGACGAGAAAAGCGGGATTAAGAGCGACGACGGCGGAGGAAACTTTGAGAGCGTACGCGAGCATAGTGCCGGAAACGAGAAGTAAAGAAACCGTCGAGGAAAAAGAAAAAGAGAACACGATGGAGGTAGAGTTAGCACCACAAATAGAAAAAGAAGAAGAACGCGAGAAGGAAAACGAACATGACGTGAGTGAACGAGATGTTTTAAAAAGCGCCAGAGACGCCATGCGACGTGAACGCGACCAGGCCATCGCGAAGCAGAGAGTCGCAGAAAACAAAGCGTTGGAGTTTGAAGAGGAGTTACGCGACGCGGAGTATACGATCATGGCTTTGCGTCAAGATTTAAAGGCAAGCGAGGAGCAACAGCGGCAGCAAGGAGAAGAAGGAAACGATCGAAGAGAAAGCGACGACGACGACGCAAACGACAACGAGGAGTTTGGAGGAAGCGAGAAGCAGACGAAAGCCGACGCCGCGCTCATCGCCGAACTTCACGCCGAAAGGCGCAAAAACGAACACCTCGCCGAAGCGTTGCACCAATCAAAAGAGCAAATTGCTGTTTTTAAAAACTTATCGGAAAAGACGAAATCGATGGCAGATAAAGTAGAATCTGAAGCGGACGAGTTGGAAAACGCCATCGTCGTCGGCGAAGAAAAGACTAGGACGTTGGCGAAATCCTTGTTGGAAGAACGAAGGAAGGTGAAGAATTTGCGCGAGACGGTTGATATCGTCGCGCGATTGGTAGAGAAAATGACGACGCTAGAAGCCGACGACGAAAAGGAGCAGAACTATGGGAACGAGAGCGCGAGAAGCTTAGTCCCCGAGTCTCCCTTTCGCCGTTCGCGTAAAGCCAAATCGCGATTGACGGACGAAGAAGCGTTGGAGGAATCCTTACGGGAAGAAGACCAGATGTTCGACGACGAAACGTTCTTCGAGGAAACCATCGAGCGCGTCAAAAATGCTTTAGATTATAAAATCGAGCGGCTCGAAAGTCTCGCGCGCGAACACGTGAGTAAAACGAAAGAACTCGGCATTCTGCTCACCGAAGCCGACGATGAGATTGTCGCACAGCAAGAAGTCATCGAACAGTTGCAAATGCAAAGAGACGCTTTGTTGGAAGAAATCGACTCCCGAGACGAACACTTGGACTCAATCGAACGCGATTTGGAGCAAATGTTACAAACGGAACATAAACTTCGCGAAGAAGTGTCGAATAAGGAAAAACTCGTCCACATAGAGACGGCGAAGAACGACAAGCTCATGACGCTCATGGAAGAGCAAGCGATGTGGACGTCGTCGTCTAACAAAGAAAACGCCAATCCTTCTTCCAAAGACAAAGCAAACTCAAACGCGAACGACGAAGATGGTCAAAACGACACAGACCGCGACCAATTCGAGCGTCTAAAAAGAGACACCAACTTAAATCGCAACTATTCCAAATCAGCGCCGGCGACGCCCGCGAAAACGCGAAGAATACGCTCCTCGAGCGCAGGAGGCAAGAACAACGGAATCGACATCGCCAAGGACGTGTACGCGCCTTTACTCGTCACGATCGAGAAACGCCTGCAGCAACTCAAAGAAGATCGAAGGAAGCTCGCTGCCTCCAAGTGAGCAACAACCCATCGAGAAAGATGCTTACCGTAGCTCTAGCTTTAGAGAATTTAGTGTTGGTCTGTTGGAAATAAAGTGTACAACGTTCTCGCACACGCACACATCAGCGTTTTAAAATCAAAGCTCTAAAGAGTTTAAGAAACACTTGTAATTCCTTCACTGAAAAGAATCAAAGACGCGACGTAAACGACGACGACGCGTATTATGTTTTCCTCGCGCCGTCGCCTTCCTCCCTTCGTCCTCCTCTTTCCCGCTTTGTTGTTGTTGTTTACGACGACGAAAACGAACGCGTTCGAAGGCGACGAGTTTTCTTTGACGAAACATTTCGTTTCCGCATCGTCCTCGCGAAGAGAAGGCGGAGGAGAAAACTTTAGTATTAAGGGAAACGGAGACGACGGAAAACCACCGGCTTCTTTCGAAGAAGAAGAGCACGATGATGACGACGGCGAGTACGAGTACACGGATTATTATTCTCGCGAAGAGAGAGTTAATGATGATAACGATGATTATGATGAAGAGGGAGAGATGCTGTTCGAGCGTTCCGCCCACGGCGTCCAACTGATAGACGGGAAGCGAGAAAAAATGATGCGAGAGAAACACCGAACGACGGATAAAGATGTAGTGGAACGGTACATGTACACGGACGGTGATAAGGAGAGTGGAAGGAAACATTCTATGATTGGTCCTTTGTTACCGTGGAGATTCGATAGTTTCGGAAACCAGCTGACGCTGGACGAGATACGAAGAGGTATCGGCGCGGATGAGGAGAAGAGGAAGGAGGAGCTGGAGAAGAGCATGGCGCAGAGAACGTTTAAGATTGATCATTTGCAAGGAAGAGTGAAGAGGAGTAGTAATAGTGGAGGAGGGGAAGAAGAGGAGAAGAGGAGAATACCGAAGGTATCGCTGACGAAAGTGAGAAGAAAAACTTTACGATGGACGAAACGCGCGATGGAATTGGTATTGCGAGACGTGAGGAAGTTACAGTTTCCGACGGATTGCGACGAGAGTAAGCTTTTGATCGTACCTTTGGAACAGTGTCCGCTGGGGTGTCGATTGCATATTTATTTGCAGCGCGCGTTAGTTTTAGCGACGAGTTTAGAGAGAACTTTAGTTTTTTTACCGCCGTGGGATTCTGGTATGGACCATTTGTTCATGCCGCTGACCAAGTGCACTTTGAGGACGGGCGAGAAGAATAGTCCGAAGAGAGAAATTAGGGTAAAATTAGCGACAGCTATTGAAGTTTTGGGACCAATTATGTTCCCAAGCACCTCACACGGCGCGCCGCACGAAAAAATAAACAAGTTTGTCGAAACGGTTCGCGACGCGGTGGAAGGTTACGACCAATCCGAGTGGTTTTCCTTTTCGCACGTGGAACGGATAAAAAAGGTGACCGAGAAAATTCGCGATTTGATCGATCGAACCGTCGAGGAAAGTAAGGAGAGTCGAGAACCAATCGTATTTGAGCGTGGAAATGAAGATTCGCACAGGGAAAACGTGGTAAACGCGGCGATGACGTTCGTTATGCACACGTGTCCGAACCTTTTGTTCAATTTCAGAGACGAAGATGTGAACGAAGAGTTGTTGAAAGGATATCAGGACGCTATCATTTGCCACAACGGTCGATGCGATGGCGTGGACATTGAGTTACTTGGCGATTCTTTGCCCGAAGGATTTGATCCCGAAACGTTAAATTCGCAAATACCTGCATCCGTTTGGCGGAGTATTCGCTCGGAGTTGGCCGCCGGCGTCGCGTCGAAAGCGAACCGAGAGATGAGCGAATCGGAGTGGCGCAGCAAACGCGACGAGTTTGAGCAACGAATCAATCGTCGAGGCTATTCAAGCGCGTTCGAAAACGAAGGTGAAATTGCCGAAGAGTTTCTTATTCGCACGTTTAATCCGTACGAGAACCTTCCGTTACCCGGAACGCGCGACGACGACGAGTACTCGAAGACGTACGACGTGATACCATACGATCCGCCGTTTGTCCACTCGCACGCGCTGAATTTTGAACTCGGGTGCAACGATTTCTCGTCCGCTTGTCAAGCGCATTTCATGTACATGTCCATGTTAACATCGAGCGTTATCCTCCGCCCGACGAAAGAAACCACCGAAATGCTCTCGGAGCGATACTTTGAGAACCTCCACCAAGTGCGCTCGCCAACTGTCATCCTTCAAATCCGTCAATCGGACAAGAAAGGAGAGGATCCGTACTACAACGTCTTTGGTGGCTACCGAGCGGTGACGCGATACATCTCTGCGTTAAAAATACTCGCAGAAAGCACGAAAAAATGCTGGAAAACCATCTTTGTCATGACCGATTCTGGTCAAGTCATTAAAGAAGTTCGCCAACGGTACGACCGAGGAGAGATACTCTTGTGCGGCGATAAACCAATCTTGGTTTTTAGCAAACATGCCGCGGAAATGGACTTGGACGTCCCCGTCTTTGCTTGGGCTTTGCGCGAAAGCTCCATGAACGAGGCTAAAGGCAACAAAAAGTCCCCATTCACCCGCGAACGCGCGTTCGTCGCCGAACTGTTACTCGCGGCAAAAATCGGCGACTTTGTCCTCGGCGACGGCAGCTCGAACATCTACTTGACCTTACTCGAACTCATCGCCAGTCGCAAACGCGTCGCGGACCTCCCGCAACTCGTCAAGGCCACTCCAGCTAAGTTCATCAAGACTTACGAGACGAAAGCCTACTTCACGAGCCAATCGAGATGCGAAAACTTCGACCCGGCTTCGCACTCGTGCTTCTGGGTCTCCTCCTTGGGCGCCGCGCCGTTGCTCGGATGGTACTCGGTCTTGTTGAACCAACCGTTCGTGAATGGAATGCCCGTCGTGCTCGAATACGCCAGGGTCCACCGAGACGAGTGGTTGAATGAAGAATAAATTTGTAGTATTGTATTAGTAGTAGTAATAGTTGTAGAGTAGTACTAGTATTTATCGACAGAGACATGTTACGAAACAGAACTCGTCTCCCACATAAAAACACACGCACAGATAAACAACAAAAAAATGGTAAGATGATTTTAAACCCTCGACTTTCGAGACGACGACGACCACTGCCTCCTTCTCTCTCTCTCTCTCTCGTTCTTCTTGGTCTTCTTCGTATTCGTTGTTTTGCGCTCTCGCGGCGGGGCGCTTTTCTCGTCTCCGGTTCTCTCTCTCGTATTTCTGATATACATTTGACCTAAAACGCGTTAAACTCATCACACTTTCTGTCTCTCTGGTAAACACGACAGGTTGCGACGGCAGACGGCAACGTCGCCCTGGCTTTTGGCCTGGTCACGATGGCTGGTTTATCCACCACCGTGGGGTCTATGTTTGTGTTTTGCGCGGATTACGCGAACGTGAAACTTCTCGCCGGCGCGTTGGGCGTATCCGCCGGGGTGATGATATTCGTCTCTTTCGGGGAGATATACGGGGTGAAAGCGGTGGACGCGTTTGAGGAAATCGAGGGGATAGATAGAGACGAAGCGACGAGATACGCGACGTTTTGTTTTTTTGGAGGGATAGCGATTACGTACTTATTAGATTGGTTGGTGCATACGATTGCGAGAGTGCACGAGCAAAGGACGGGCGATAAGATGGTGATGTCCTGTCCGGCGTGTCAAGAGGAGGATCACGAACATTTTGGGACGATGGAAAGAGGTTTGGCGGATATTAATAGGAAACAGAGTCAGTCGGACATGTCGTTTGAGTTGATGGAAGAAGAGGCGGACGCGGTGACGGCGGCGAAGCAGCAGCCGACGATGCAAAGGAAGAAAAATGGGAGCGTCGCGAGTACGAGTTTACACAATCAAGAACACACGCACGGACCGGTATCGGACGACCACGAACACCACGAACACCACGTAAGCACGCAGGATTTGGAACATGTAGATTTATCGTCCATTCCACACACGCCTTTAGACACGCAAGATCGCGCGGCTTTGAAGAACATGGGTATACTCACCGCGATAGCCATTGGTATTCACAATTTCCCGGAAGGATTGGCCACGTTCATCGCCGCTTTAGCCGATGCAAAACTAGGAGGCGCTTTAGCCATCGCCATCGCCATTCACAACGTTCCAGAAGGTATATGTGTCGCTATGCCTGTGTACTATGCCACAGGCTCAAAATGGAAAGGCTTCTGGTGGTCATTCATCTCCGGCGTCACCGAACCCATCGGCGGTTTAGTCGGATATTTGATCTTACACGGCAACAGCATGTCCGCGAGAGCGTACGGAACACTCTTCGGCATCGTCGGTGGGATGATGGTGTACATATCTCTCCGAGAGTTAGTGCCAACGGCGCTCAAGTACGACCCGAAAGATAAGTTTGTAACCAACTGCGTCTTTGCAGGCATGCTTATCATGGCGGCGTCCTTGTTGCTTTTTAAAGTTTAGCGCCGCCGCGCCGAGAAGAAAATTTTACGTACAAAAGAAAGAGAAAGAAAAACAAACATATACAATAATATAGCTAAGCGAGCGGCGAGAAATACGCTCTGTGATATACACAACCATCATTCATTAACCTACGATACTACTCTACAAATGCGCTCTCTACTTTTTCCCTTTTCCTCTCGCCGCCCCGCCTGGAGCTGCTCCTTCAGAGGCGGCTCCCAAAGCAGCCTCGAACGTTTCCGTCACGTGCTCGCAAATGCTCACGACATCTAACAGGGCTTCTCGCATGGCCCCATCCGCGGTCAGCGGCTGAATCGTTTGTACTCTCACGTTCACTTTCCGTTCCATCGGGTGTGGGACGCTGTACCCGGCGAGTGCAACGCCGGGGTTTTTGTTCAGTTGGTACCGGAGGCAATTCCCTAACGTGTGGTCTTCGTTTTGGAGAGAATACGTCGCTTCGAAGACGCCGCTGTTACTCGTGTTGCTCCCAACCGCCGCCGTTCTGGTGGTGCTGGCATCGTTGTTCGTATCATTGACGCCCAGTTCCGATGGATCTCGCATTCTTATTTTCCTTTTCAGTAGACGAAGTGCGTGTCGGTTGATGAGTCAATTGGTTTGGGGAAAAATGTCAAGCGCATTGGCTTCATAAATAAAGGCAGGATGATGCGCGCACTCTCTGCTCCTCCTCCTCCCCCTCTCGTCGCGGTCCACGCGGGGAGCACCACGACGACGAAGACGTTACGTTCGAGACGTTTTTTTAACAGAGATGGTCGTTTTTACGACAACAACGACACCAACACCAACAAAGACAAAGACAACAACCGGCGACGACTGCGGCGAGTAAAAGCAACTTCGAATAACAACAACAACAACAACGACGACCCGGAAGAGAAGAAAAAACCATCCTTTGGCGGCGGCACGGATTCAAACGGCCGCATGCACGTTCCCACGGACGCGTTTGGCGGGATGAGCCCTGAATTTAAAGCCGCTTCGGCGTTGAAAACGCTGTTCACCATGGTGGCGGTCAGAATCGTCTTGGCGCAAGAGGAAGGGTACGATAACGAAGGCGGAGGAGGGACGCCGACGTCAATCGCGCTCGGGAAGTTTCTGGAGGAAAATCCGTTGAGAGATGGGAACGAGTGGCTGCAGAAGATGTTAGAGTGCGAACAGACGGAGCTAAGGTTGATTGCTTTGAGGTTGATCGAGGTGAGGAGAGCGTACGCGGAGAGTCAGTTTGATTTTAACGAAGTGAGGAACACGGCGAGACTTGAAATCGAGAAGGATAACGACAAGCTGATGGTTGACTACATGAAACAGAGTTTAAGCGCGGAATAAAGAAGGACGAATAAGCGTCTTTATGTATAATGTTTGTGTATTTGTATTGATGTGTATGTTGTCTACTACTACTACTACTACTACTGCTACTACTACTATTTTACGCTAAATATCCTCGACAGTTATGACTGGCGCAATAGCACGGCACTTTACCGTCTTCTATTTCAAAGCGGTAGTTGTACGTCATTTCCGTTCCTGCTGGGACGTCGACCCGTGTAAAAAAACAAACGTGGTGTTCACCGCCGGATTTGATGATTTTCGTGTACATGTTTGGATCGCAGGAATGATTCGTAAATCGAGCGATGTTCCCCATGTTGGTGCAATCTACAACGGTGTGGTCGTCCGCGCGTAAGAGATAGCAATCGGTACCGTCACGTTCGTAACGTGCTTCGCGGAGATCCGCGATGGGAGTTCGAACGGCTTCACCACGGTAGATGATGACCATCGCGCCGGCTTTGATTGGAACTTTTGAAATTAACCCCCAACCGTGGATGGCCGATTTCCCAAACGTTAACCGTTTCTTGACCGTGTTTGTACATTCGAGCATGCGCTCTTTTAACGATAAGCCAGTACCCTCGAGAGGGCCTTTACTTGGCACGCTGGCTCCGTGCTCGCCGCCGAGTTTTCTGGCGGCTTGCGATTTTATGTACTTCTCTCTCCACTCCTCGGGGGTGTACGACCGACTGGTGACCAGCGCTCGATGCAAACCACCTCGCGTGCCTCTCACGATGTACGGCTGCAAACCGACGTACTGTCGCTTCCCAGTTTTCGGCGGTGGACCTAGATTTTTAGCTTTCAACAAATCCGTCGATTTAGGAGGTTGCACGCCTAAACGCCTATACACGTTCAACTGAATTTCTCGCAACTGTGCCGGAGTTAAACCTTGACCAAACTTTTTCATGCCGTACGGTTGATTCTCGTCTGCTTTTTTGTTCTTCTTTTTCTTCTTCCTCTTGGAAAGTCGAACGCCGAATCCTTCCAACCATTTACCTAAAGGCATCAAAATACCACCAGCAACGCAAACACGAATCGAAACGCGCCATTTTTTCGAAAATGGCATTCCAGCGTGGTCTTCGTACTTTTTCGGGTCGTGATATACTGGCGGCGCATCGGGTGTCGGCTGACATTTTTCACACAAACATCGAATGATGGACTTTCGAGTGTTGTATTCACCAATAATGTTGCGACATACGACTGAAACTTCAATTGGGAGCTCTGGATGCCACGAATCATCGTCGTCGTCCACAGCTTTCTTAGCCAAATCTTTCATCTTAGAGCTGTTTTGTAAAAGCTCTTTCCTTTGCTCTCGTTTCAGGCGCTTCTCGGCTCTGGCTTTTTCGTACACCACGTCGTCGTCGCCCATAAACTTCGGCTTTTTCAGCTCAATTCGTCGATCAATTTCATCGTCCAAGAACTCTTGCTCGATTTCGCAATCCGCGAATCTAGGTTCCGGGTTCCGCTCGCACGTCCACACGTCCGCGTCGTCTTTCGCCAACGCTTCTGCGACGGATTGCGGTACTCTTCGCCACTTTCGACAATCGTCGTTTTCGCATTGAACCCAAGCTTCGCACTCTCGGTCTTCGTCGTCGCTCTCTTCGTCGTCGTCGTCAAAAATGCTTTTGAATTTCGACGGATCTAACGGTTTCGAAGGCTTTGGAGGTCCAGGTTTCCTAGCCGTCGCTGCCAACGCATGCGCGCGCTCCTGGGTGTAATCTTCATCCTTCGATGCGGCAACTTTGGGTATGAAGGAAAGGTCCGGCCACTCGTCGTGGTGTAACGTCTCATCGGTTTCCCCGTTTAACCACTTGATAGCAAACTTTGGATCATTCAGCGACAGCATGTCCGTTTTAATCGCTTTCAAGCCACCTTCGTCGTCGAAGTTTAATCTGTGTCTGCACCCCGTTCTCGTCACGACGGCTTCAGTGATAGTTGCTTTCACGAAGATAGATTCTTTAAACGTCGCCGTAGAAGCGTCAATCGCTATGCGCCTGCCTTCCAGACTTTTGGCTTTCTCTTCAATCGTCATCTTCTTGTCGTCCTTTTTTCCAAAATTATCTAAATCGATTTCAATATTCCTCAGAGCAAGTTGTCCAACCGGATAGACGGCTTTCTTTTTCGGCAGCGGTGGCAAGCTCGGGTCGCGTTCGAGATTGACGTGTTTTGTCTTCCCTTTCGGGAGAGGCCGGCCGGCTCGAGACAGGACGGTGATTTGTGGATGTTCATCCAGATAAGAACCGAAGGTTTCGTACCCGACTCGTTCTGTTCGATTCGACGGATCGCCCCCTTCCGGTAAAATTTTAATGGAGATTCTCCATTTTTTCGCGTGACCCATGCCGCAATGGTGTTCCCACCTGTTGGCTTCCCATAACGATGGAGCGTCCTTTCCGAAATCGCTCACCATATGCACACACCGCGCGCAGTGGCATTTGATATACGTGTCAGCTGGACGGAAAGTTCCGACTGTAGATTTACACGAAACAGAAATATTTGGCAAATTCGGGTCGCCGACATTGTCTAGAGGCAGCGGTAAACCACCCGGGAGAACAGGAGGTGCATTGATATCGTCTGGTTCCGCCTCGGCTTTAGGTTTTGTCACGGCAGCCTTGGCGAGCTTTTCCGCAATCTTTCTCCGTTTTTCTTGATCCCTTTCCTCGCGTCGTTTCTGAATCGCGCGCTGCTCTTCTTCTAACTGCAACTCTCGTTCGTTCTTCTCGCGCCCCTCGATTTCTTTTTGCGCTTCGTTATCCTCGTCACTATCTTCGTCCTCGGAATCTTTGCCGCCGAACACACGTTCATCATCAGAGTCATCGTGTATTAATCGCTTTCTGATTTTCGGTTTAACGACGTCGCCGTCGTCGTCGTCGATGTCGGCTTCCGTTCGGGGATGGCCCTTGGGGATGTATGGACGCAATTTCGCGCACAAACCGTCGCCCTCGGAATCAGACAGGTCTGAATCGCTGTTGTTCGTAATTTTCTCCTGCTCGCGCTGCTCACGCTTTTTCCGTTCTTCTTCTTCGGCTTCAAGCACTCTTGCAACTCTCTTTGAGACTTTAGTTTGGATCCAAGGTCCACTGACGATGACGCCGTCGTTTCCTTCTTCGCTGTAGCGCATGCCCTCTACGCATCCATACATTTTTTGACGTTCCTTGTCTACTCGACAATGTCGATGACAATAACTGATTAGGTGCATGGTATCGTCTTCCGGGTCTTCGTCGGCGTTTCCGTACTCGTCGCCTTGGTCCATGAACAAACCAGCGCCTCGGGCGCACAGCGGATGGTACGCTAAAAAGCACCCAGGATGACAACACTGCACTTTCGTCCCGCATCGTTGTTTGCAAATGGTGCACAGTAATTCCCATCGTTCGCGTTGAATGGCAGCTATGTTATCGATTGGCTCCATCGTTTCGATGTCCAAAACAGTGGTTTCCGGAATCCATTGGCAGCACGCCGAATGCGCCCACACACCGTCCACTGTAGTTGGTTTCAAAGCGCCGCCTATAACTGGACAAAGGCAACACTTGGGAGTTTCAGAGACAACTCCACCGGTATGTTCGCAAGCGCGACATAACCAGCCGACGGCTTGATCTGGAATTTCGTGGACGCCGTAGCAACTTTGATGCACAGAAACTTGACATCCTTCGCAAGTGATCAATTGATCGAAATCGAAATCGCGCTCGTCGTCACACACGGCGCATCGATCCACCGTCCACGCGATATGAATAGATTTGTAATCCTCGATTTCTTGATCTTCCTCCACTACTTTTCTGTTCTTTTCCGGTATTGCCTTTGAAAACTTCTCTTTCTTTTCTGTTCTTTCCTTATACTTTCTCACAGGCACGCCATCGAGCCATCGACCAACGGGCATGCGTTCCGGAACAACCATCCGTAACGATGCTTTCCATTTCTTCGCTTGTCCCATTCCGGCGTGCTTTTCAAACTCTGTTGCCGTCAAAGAACCTTCGCGGCCTTGGCACATGGAGCACAAACATACGACGCGATACTCTTGCGTCAGAAAATCGCCTTTGACGCCGTTGCATACAACTTGCACTCGCTCCGGGCGTTCGCTGAGATCTTTAGGAACTAGCGACCAATCAACGCGAGATTTTCTTGTAAACTCCGCAAACGGTACGCCAGAGAGTCCAACTCTTCTTTCGGCGGCACGCTGAGCTTCTTTGGCAGCCAATATGGTTTTTAAGTTTGCGTCCTGATCATCGTCTTTCTCCGTCAACTTTGTCGTTTTCTTCTCCTTCTTCTCCTGTGAATTCTTCTTATTCTTCTTCTCGAACGCGTTTTCTTCTCTTTCTTCTTGTAGTACTGATTCTTCGTCCTCATCCTCTTCTAATCCGTTTAATTCCTCCTCCGCTTTCTTTATATTCGCGGTGATAATTTTTTCCGCGTGAGTTTTATTTTGGCGCTGTTGCTGCTGTAACATCAATTTTTTCTCTTGTTCTCTCGCGTCTACGGAAGGGATGGACTTTGCCAATCTCGCTTGTAAAGTACCATTCTTCTGCATTTTTAAAAGCGCATTTCGAAATCTCATCGCCGCTTCGCTCGCCTGCACCTCGTACCTCTGTTTCTCCGAGCCCGAAAGTTTCTGCCAGGCCATGCCTTGCAACCGATACATCTCCGCGTGGTTGGAAATTTGCTCCAGATGGTTTTCCGTTTTGTACTTTGCGGTAAAATCAGCACCGAAGAGTTGCCAAGCAGTTTTCGGCCGACTGGGTAACTTTCCAACTTTCGTCGCGCTCGGTGGAGAGCTTATTTTGTTGTTGTTGTTGTTGTTGTTGTTGATATCCGTTGAAAGCTTCGATGCATCTCTAGCTGGAGGCGGCGAAAACATGTTGAGATTCTCGGCGGAAGCAGGTCCTTCGTCTTGAATTGACTCCTTTCTCGTATCGTTTTGCGCTTTAATATTGTTGTCACCTGCGTCGCTTTGATGAATCAAGTCTGTGTGCGTGTCGTTTACATCGATGTCATCACATTGCATCATCGCGTCATCTTTTACTTTCGCGAGCGCCTTTGGGAGTTTCGGTATTTGCGAGAGTAACTTTTTCCTCTCTAACTCCGCCTCTCGCGCCTGTCTCGCGGCTTTAATTTTCATCGCCTCTTTATCAATCTTCCCAGCCGCACACGTGGGGCAGTTATACGGAATCTCTTCCTCTTCTCTTCCTTCTTTGAGTGCGTCGGCTTCTTTCTTCAAAATTTCCGCCGCGGTCGCGTCGCACAAATCGTGCACCCACATCTCGCACGTGTCGCATTGAATCATCGGCCCACAGTTCGCATAGTGCCAAACTTTTCCACAGCATGGACAATATTGCCCCTCGCCGTGCATTTTCGCGCACAGCAAACAAAACTGCTTCGCGTCGAGTTCTTTCCTCGCGCAACTCACGCCGCACGAAGCGCACTGGAGCCCATTTTTCATCAATTTCTTCGGTTTCTTATCCTTGTGGCTGCTCGTGCTCGCCGCAACGGCACCCGATTTCCTCTTTTGAGCCGTCGTCGACGACGCGTGTTTCGCATTCTTCTTCTTCTTTCGATTGTTCGTCCCGTCGTATTCTTCGTCCTCCGTATCCTCTTCGTCTGTATCGTCCGCGCCTCTCTCCTCGTCCTCGTCCTCGTGCGCCTCTTCCGAATGATTTTGAGGCATCACGACGCCTTCAACAAACCCTAACCTAGCCGTCCCAAACTGCTTATATACCCTCTCAATCTCCTTCACCGCGGTTTCAAACGCTCTCGGCCGCATCCGTTTCGGCAACGCCTGCGTCTTACACGTCCGCGCGTTTTCCTCGTCGAACGGTGCCAACTGCTCCTTCACCGCCCAACAATAGTCTCGGTCGTGTTTTTTTATCGTCGCCGGGCCGTAAAACATCACGCACACCGCATCCGGAACGCACGACGCTCTCACCGCACTCGGTGCTTCGATTGGATCGATCAGTTTCCCCGGCCAAAACGGTTCAATCGCTCGTACCGTCGCTTTGCAAAACACCAAATCGCCGACTTGGTAATGGTTTAAATCGTTCGGTTGTTGAGGAAAGACCGCCCAAGACGGGGGTGGATCCGCCGCCCAATCCATTTTTCCTTCTTGAGCCTCTTTCCTCTCTGCGCTTCTTTCACCTCTTCCTCTTTCTCTCTTTCTTACCCAGAAAGAAGCGAATGGACTACGATAAAATAAGAGTAAAAGTTAAAGTGTGTCTGAATTTTATCACGAATTCAAGGGGGAAAAACGAGAGGAACGAGCAGTTAAATTAGTTTTCGCACCACAAAACGTCGATATCAAATCAAAGTACAATTCTTTCTTCGTATTAGTATTAAAACAAATGTGGTTTTGTATACAGTAAGTACATTACGAGAGAAGGAGTTTGCGCAAACTCCCCTCTCTTTCTCTTTCTCTCTCTTTCTTTCTCTCTTTCTTTTTGTTCGCCGGCGGAGTTGGGGACTCGTTGTTGCTACCAATTTTACAATCCGCGTTGTCATCACTATTTGCGTTTTCATCGTCGCCGTCGACGAGAGAAAGACGTTCCTTTGCGCGCATAAAAAGGGAACATCGATCTCTCTTCTTTTGTCTCGACTGTTGATGACGCAAGAGCAACGATAATAAAAAATAACATATCTCTTTTCTTCTTCTTCTTCTTCTTTCGCTTACTACTGCGAAGAGGCTAACGATTTGCACATCTTTTGAACGTACTGGACGATGTTGACGCTGTGATCCATCTCGTCGGTTAAACCGAATTCGACGACGCCGTTTTCCACCGGGACGCAGATTATGGTTTTCAATCCAGCTCTTTCTGCTTGGACTTTTCGCTGAAAAGACCATCCCGGTAACAAGGAAATGTCTTCGTGCCACTCGTAGTTTCCGGAGTGACAGACGCGACCTGGCATGCCAAACCCAAGAACGTATCGAGTGAACAACGTTTTCGATGTATTAACGAATAATTTTAATTTACTCGTATCGGTGGCGATGCGTGGGGAAATGACCGATTCATCGGGCATTAAACTCGTTCGCCGTCGATCGAGTTTCCAGAATATGCCGTAGTCAAAGCCTTTAGATTCGCAGACGTATGACATTCGATCGCGCATCGGAGAATCTACCATCCAGCTGCCACCAGAGAAAGCCGTCTCGCCGCCAAACGCGTGTCGATTTTTATGTCTCTCGGAACCGCCTGGTTTCACTTTACACAAAGGGCTGGCTAAAGGTCCGTCGCGATGGAAAGCGTCCATCGAATCTCTCAACATCTCGTCAATGCGCTGGCAAGAGACTGATTTTTGCAAATAGTTCGCCGAAGACATGGACACGACGTTTTTCATCGCCGGATTATTGCCACTAATAACACTGCCATTACCACTACCGACGTTGTTATTGATAGTATTATTACCTTGAATTAGCCTGTGCCCGACCATTTGGGGAACGTCTCCAAAGGTTTCAGATTGCGCGTAGTGGTGTTGCTGAAAGGAAGACACAGAGCCGTTCGATCCTAACGTTGGGTGTAACGTCATCGCCGAGTGCGGACGAGGTTGCTGCTGGTTGGCATCCATCATATCACGTTGGTGTTGCTCCTGCTCATCTTGTTGCGTCATCAACTGTTGCTTTTGATATTCCTTAACCTGCGAAGAACAGTGCATGGGAGACCCGTCGTCGCTCTCGCTCTTTCGTTCCTCTTCCTTCTGCTCTCGATACTGCACCGCCAAGTGATGCTCTCTCTCCGCGATGACACCGTTGGCTGTTCCTTGCGACGACCCTCCGGAACTTTGGTTCGATAACGTCGTGCTCGCGCTCGACGTGTCGTTCCCTCCCGCCATGGACGTGTTCGGAGAGGACCCTTTCTCTGATTTCAGTTTCACTCGAACGTCTACGCCGCCGTTGTTGTCGCTCCTTCCACCACCATTCCTGGCGATAGCGGTAGCAGTCATATTATTATAATGTACATCAGAATAATTATTCATGTCGGTAAAATTTCTTCTTCTTCTTCTTTTGGTCTCTCTCACTCTCTCCCCCTTGGGAAACAAACAATCGCCCGATTAAAAACAAATAATACACAAGTTTTTGTATATATTATATATGAAAACACACGATCTCCGCGCCTTCTTCGAGCAGATCTCGCTCGCACTCTGCAAATACAAACGCGCGCTCTGTGGAAAGACTGTCTCGATCTTCTTCTCACCGACGCTCTCAGAGGCAACCCGCGCAGATTTGGATCTTTTTTTTGAGATGCCTTTTCCGTACTTTCTCTCACAGCCTTTCCTTTTTTCCACACTGGAATTTTACCGAAGCGCCAAGGAGGCAATCTCCTTTTTTGGCAACGACAAACTCCTTCCGCGTTCGTCGTTTCTTTGGAGAATCGATCGAGTGGTGTTTGCAAGAAAGAAGAGGTCCTGTGAAGCGCGAGTGTTTGATGAAAGAGTCAGTAAAGGTGAGATCTGAGAGGAGTCTCTCTCTGTAGTGTGAAGCCTTTTAAAGCGATGATGATGGATTTTTGTTGTTGTTTTTTCTCTCCAAAACTCCTCCTTTTTGCCTTCGAAATAGGTTAAAACAGAACCAAGATCTGGTAAAAAAGCGGTTCTTGTTTTGACGCTTTTTACGGAGAGAGAGAAAGAAATCCAACGCTCCGAGAAAAACTTTGCGCGTTCGTTTGGTGGTACGTTTGAATCTGAACAACCACCAAACGCGAACGCACGAAAAGTCTTCGAGCGATGAAAACTGTCGTCTTCGCTTTCCTGCGATTCGTTTTCGTTTTTCGCCTTCGCGAATAGAAGGCGGAAACTTCAAATCTTTTCGACAGCTCGCGATAAAAAAACGGTTCGGTTTTTGCTTATCTGTTTTTCTCTTCCCCTCTCGAGAACGAACCGTCTTCGACAAATTTTTACCGAACGTACGCGTAAACGATTTGAAGCGCGCGCGCGAGTACGCGAACGACGAAATATAAAAACAAACGAGCGCGTACCTGGTACTTTTTCCTTCTTTACGCGCAAACAATAATCTATTCTATTCGCGTGTGTTGTCAGAGAGAAACTTTTACCCTTCTCTCAAACAACACAAGAATTGATTTTGGGGAGCTTTTTACCCTGAGCTCGCTTTTTGCCACAAATTTTTCCGTCTCTTCGTTTCCAACCCTATTATTGCCCAACAAAATTTGGATCTTTTCAAGACAGTGTTGGATCTTTTTCCTTCAGAGTCAGTCAACAATAATTTTTGTCACCACAGGGAGAAGGAGTAAAGGTTCTTTTCAAGGACCTCGCGACGTAGGAGTAGGTTATTAATCAGTTCGTATTATTATGTATAGTATTAAAATCGTTTTGTGTTGTTATATTTATTATAACGTGTTGTTGTTGTTGTTTTATTGGTGTTATTAATCTCCGTCCAGAATCTCTTTGAGACCTTCGTAGTGCGCGATTTCAGTCGCCAAAGCTTTCTCTTTGTCGTCTTCGAAATCGGCGACAAACTTCAACAAGTCCAAGTTGGCTTCTTCGACTAAAGCGTGCGCGTCGGCTTTGACGGAGTCTTCTAATTCAATCTTCGAGACGCGAATGAGTAGTTTACAGAGCAAGGGCAAGGCGTAGCCTTCTTTGACGACGTGACCGTCGTCGCCGCCGTCGGGTTTGGCGGCTTCCAACGCCTTGGCGACGTCGGCGAGTTTGATCGTGCCGTCGGCTAACGAGTGGGCTAATAAACCGGCTAAGATGGAATCGGCTTTCGGGAGGTCGCAGAGGACATCTTCCAATTCGTTGAAGATTTCTGCGATGCCGTCTAAGACGGCGTCGGAGTACCCGGATCGAGAAAGTTCTCGGGTTAAATCTTCGCACGCTTCCCATTCCATGCCTCGTTTCTCAAAACCAACCGTGCACAACTGTTGGATGAAGATGCCAATCTTAGCGTTATTCCACGTGGAGATGGATTTAATCGCTTCACCGACGTCTTTATCGTCCAAAAAGTATTCTAACGTGCGTTTGCGTGCTTCCTCGTTTCCGGCATCATCGTCAAACTCAGAGTCTATGTCGCTTCTCGGAGTTTCCGGACGACTGGAATCGTCTTTCGATTCACCACCTTTACCGGTGTTGATCTTTGGCGTGTTCGATCGCGACGGTGGGTTGGAGCGGCCTTCGACGACTTTGAAGTCGACATCTGCGCCGCCGCTACCGCCACCGCTACCGCCGCCGGAACCGCCGCCTAAAATGGAAGAGCCTCTCGGTTTTTGCACGATGCGAGGTCGCTCACTCGGTTTGCTGCTGTTATTTCTGTTGCTACTACTTCTAGAATCACCATCTCTACCGCCGCCGCGCCGGTCACCATCTCTACCACCACCACCATCTAATCTACTCGTGGATGATCGCGAGTCGGACCGACGAAGACCGGGTCCGCCAGGACCGCCTCCGCGCTCTCTCCCTGACCCGCCGCTACCTCCACCGCCGCGTCGATCGCCACCTCTCGCTTGCTCCATAGCCTGTCGCTGCGCGTCGCGATGAATTTCATCGATTTTCTTCGGACCTTCTGCTGCACGACGTTCTTTCCAACCTTTCTGACGCAATTCTATGACATCTTGTAACATGAATCGGTGTCGCGAACTCAAGTGCGGCGCTTTCGTCAACGTCTCAATTCTTCGGAAATAGGCGTTCAAGTACGCCTCGGCTTTCGGGTGGTCAATCATCGCTCCAACGGTGGATAAGAGCTTGGACAAGGCTTCGACGTCTTCCTCGTCTGGTTCACTCGGCCCGTCGTCGTCGTCATCGCCGCCGGCGGCGGCAGCTGCATCTTTTCCGGCTTCACCTTCCTTGAGAAGCTTTTGGATGCACGTGTGCATGATACGCTCCGTGAGCATGGACTTCTTGAAGAGTTCGCCGATAAACCGAATGTTCCCTAACATCCGTCGTCGCGATTTCAACAACTCTTCCTCTAATCGATTCATTTCGCGTCTTCGATCCAATTCAAGTTCTTCGAGCGTTTTCACTTTTGGCGTCGGGGCGATTTCGCCTTCTTCCAAATCTTCCGGTTTCACGTCCGCGCTGCCGTCTTTACTCGCTTCCTCTTTCGCGATTTTTTCGGCGTCTTCTTTCGTTAATGGTGTTTTACAAGCCTTTTTGTGTTTTTCAACGAGTTTATAGTTCGCTTTGATTTGCGCGTCGCCAGATTCAAACGCCTCTTGACACTTATTCAACAAGACGCGTTTGAACGTGATTTGGTTTTGACCTTCCGGCGCCGCGGTGTCGATGAACTGGACGTTATCTTTGATCAATCGTTCGGAAAGTTTTGCACACATGTCCGCGTATAAAGCCGAAAAAATCGGTTCCAACAACGCCTTATCGAACATTTGACCAATCAAACCCATCAGAGTCTTCGGCTCGGTGATGCCGACGTCGACAACCTTCTCCAACAACTTCCCAAAGTTTTCCGGCGTGAGTTTATTGAGTAAACTCTTGAACTCTCTTTGCTTCTTCTCCTCTTCGTCTTGGACTTTACCGATGACGTAGACATTCTCCGTCTTGTGCAACTCCGGCAAGACGACGCCCGGCGGCGGACCGCGGTATTGGTTGTTATTTCCGTACCCACCGTCTCGACGGTTGCCTCCGCGACGATTGTTGTGTTCGTCCGGTAAACCGCGGTGCTCCCAGTTTCCGTCGCCACCGCCTCTGCCACCTTTGTCCCAGTTCGGTTGACCTTGGCCTCCACCACCTCCGCCGCCGCCGCCGCCGCCGCCACGACCTCCGCCGCCGCCTCTGCCGCCTCGCGACTGATTTCTTTGTTGCGACGATTGTACGCCCGGCGGTACGATAAATCCAGGCACGGGCCAGTAATCCACGTCCGATGGAACTTCAAATCCTTTCAAAAACTTCGTTGTGCTGTACGGAGAATCCATCAAAGAACGCAAAAATTCTTCGGTGTACTTTCCATCCGCCGGCTTCTCTGCCATTGTCGCTTCGGGAAGTGTCGATTGCGCCGCAGAGGCGCGCGCTTCCACCACCGCCGCGACTGCATCTCCAGAAGAAGGCGTCACTTTTTTCGGCTCATCTTTGGGCGGTGGGGGCGGTGGCGCGCCTTGCGGTAGCATCGGCGCACCCGCCGGCTTCGGCGGCTCCGGCGCTCTCGCCGACGAGGATGGCGGCGGCGCCGACGGAGGATGTGCCGGCTTTTGCGGAGACGCCGCAGTCGGCGGAGGAGCGTCTGAAATCGACGCTTTCCGTGCCGTTTCCGCGGCCAATTTCACGACATCTGCCGCGGACACTTTCGCTGGTGACTGTTGCGCCGCTGGTTTTTGCGGCGACGACGTTACAGCCGGAGAAGACTCGGGCGCTTTCTGCGGCGCCGCGGCAACTGGTGGCGGCGCCGGTTTCTTCGCCGCCAAGTTTGCAAAACTTGGACGCGCCGGAGGTTGCGAAGGAGCCGCCACTGACGGAGGCGGTGCTTGTTGTGGACTCAGTGGCGTCGCCGCTGGCGGTTTTTGTTGCTGCGCCGCAGCGGCGACGACTTGCGCCGCAGACTTGCTCTGTTGCTGCTGTTGTTGCTGCTGTTGCTGTTGCTGCTTCTGCGCCGCTTCCAATAACTTCTCCTTTTCTTCCGCCGCTTTCTTATCCGCCTCTTCTTTCCTCTTCTTCGCCTCGGCTTCGGCTTTGATCACCTCCTCGGACTTTTCAATCTTGATCTCGGCTTTCGTGTTCGGGTTGAAAATCTTAATCGGTTTGCGTTCTCTCACCGGCGTCGGCGCCACCGCCGGAGGCGCGCCGTCGCCACCACCGCCGCCGCCGCCACCAATCGGTAATCCACCACCGACACCAGGTACGCCTCCAACGCCACCCGGCGGCGGTCCCACGCGCATGCCTTGCTGCTGCAACATCTGGGCCTGCGCCGCCATCGCCATCTGCGCTTGCATGTAGTTCCCCGGATGCATCCCTTGCGGCATGCCTCTCCCGGCGCCGCCGACGCCGGGATACGATCCCATCGGAATACCTTGCGGCCCTCCGTACGGGACAAACATCGGAGGACCTTGTTGCACGGGTATGCCGCCTTGGCCTCGACCGCCGCCTTGGCCTTGTTGGCCGCCCATACCTCTTCCCATCATAAAGTTTGGGTTAAAATTACCCCCAGGGCCTCGTCCTCCACCCATGACGTTTGGCCCGCCAGGACCTCTGTTGTGTTGTTGCTGCTGCTGATGTTGCTGCTGCTGCTGCTGCTGTTGTTGTTGCTGCTGCTGATGTCCATCTTGCGACGATCGTGTTTGCTGAACATTCGGAGCTCCACCTCCTTGTTGTTGTTGTTGCTGCGCTGATGCCGATGACGACGAACCCGAACCCGATCGCGGTGGCGGTGGTCCTCCTGCTGCTGCTGATGTTGCCGCTGCCGGCGCGGCGTCTTTCCGCGGCGTCGGGACCACCGGCGCGGGAGAAGAAGAAGAAGACATGCTCTATCGCTGCTGTCGAGAGAGATAACGCAACACACTCTGCACTGTATCGATCAATCGAGAGAGAGAGAGATGTTTATATGTGTGTAATAAAAAGTCTCTTCTTCGTCAATTTTGGGTTTTTCGCGGCCGCCTCGGGATGATGTGCAAAACAATCAAAATCAATCGCTCTTCTTTTCTTACTGTCTTTCTCGATATAAAACTTTACAACACGGAAGAAGAATAAAAAAACAGCGCGTGTTCGTCTTCTCTGCCTTTGTGTAAGCGCGAGAGTAGTAGTATTAGTATCAAAGAGAGGAAAGAAAAGAGAGAGAAAGGTTTCAAAGTCTTTTCCTTCTTTTCTCTCGTCTGTTTTAATGAGGAGTCGAATGTGGTTTTGCGCTTGTTGTTGAAAAAAAAAGCCACGAGCTCCCTTTAAAAAAATTGAGCAAAACGAGGAAAAAAAGCACAACAAAATTGGACCAAAAATGGAGGTTGAAAATACACCAAAAAACAAGTTTTTCGAGTGCTCAATGCGTGCGTAACTTCTACATCGCGATTAAACGAGAACTGAAAATGAACACACAAAATACTTGTAGCAGTATGTATCTGTGTGTGCATTTTCAGCGATATTTATTTGCACACGTAGAAGATATGCGCGAGCAGAGAACAGACAAAAACGAGAAACATCTGATTCAAGCACAAACAGAAGAAACTTGTGACCAGAAATGGTAAAGCTTTTGGACAGGAGACTTTTTTTAAGTTTTTCTTCTTCAGAGAGCGAGAGAGGTCGGTCGTAAAAAATAATACTACTAATACTACTAATGTTGAGTTGCCATCCGGGAACGACGTCTCGCGTGATGGGAGCCACGAGCGCCTCGACGTCGTCGTCCCAAAAGTGCGTCTTCGCGGACAGACGACGACGAGAGTTCTCGAGCATCGGGGAAAGGAAGAGGAGGATTCGTTGTGTAAGCGTCAGAGGAGGACACTGCGACGTGGACGACGGCTACGTCGGCGGTTCGGCGGTTCGACATCCAAAATCTGTAACCGTGAAACTGGGCGAATCATCAATCAAAATAGAAACGCAAAAGGTCGGAGCGCAAGCGAACGGCGCGGTCGTGTGCACGGAAGGCGAGACGGTTTTATACTCCACGGTGTGCGCTGCGAGAGAGTTAAGCGCGGACGGCGGGTGGGTACCGTTGACGGTGAATTACACGGAGCGATTTTCAGCCGCCGGAAAATTTTCCGGCGGGTTTAAGAAACGGGACGGGACGTTGAAAGAAGGCGAGACTTTGAAATCGAGAATCGTGGACCGACCGATTCGGCCGCTGATACCGAAAGGGTTCGGCTACGAGACGCAGATTTTGGAGTGGGTGTTGAGTTACGATAACGAGAGGACGACGGACGCGTTGGCGATTTGCGCGGCGAGCGCGGCGTTGGCGGTGTCGGACGTGCCGATGAAAACGCCGGTGATGGGATGTAGAGTCGGGTATATCGATGGAAAGTTTGTCGCGAACCCGACGAAAAGTGAGATGGAACAGTCGAGGTTGGATTTAGTCATGGCGGGGACGAAAGAGGCGGTGTTGATGATTGAAGGGTTTGGTGATTTTTTAACGACGGAGGAGATGATTTCGGGCATCGCGTGCGGGCAAGAGGAAATCGCGAGAGCCGCGAAAGAGATTGAAGCGTGGGCCAAAGAAGTTGGGAAAGAGAAGATGGGTGGAGATATGTTGATTCAAACGCCAGAGGGGATCGACGAGAAAGTCCAGGCGTTAGTCGCGGAGGATTTGAAAGAAGCGATGTTGATTCCAATTAAGAAAGTGAGAGGAAAAGCGATCGGCGAGTTGAGGCAAAAAGCCGTGGACGCGTTGAAGAAAGACGAGAACGGAGAAAATGGTTTTGATAGCGCGCAAGTTGTTCAGGCGTGCGGAAGAATCGAGTCTGCTGCTTTGCGCGAAGCCATTAGAACGAATGGAAGACGTCAGGATGGTAGGAAATTGACGCACATTCGTCCGATTGTCGCCGAGTGCGGGGTGTTGCCGAGAACGCACGGAAGCGCGTTGTTTACCAGAGGCGAGACGCAGTGTTATTCCGTGGCGACGTTGGGAGGTAAATCGGATGGGCAACGCGTAGACGACGCGTTGGAGGATACTGACGATAAGCGATTCATGTTGCATTATTTCTTTCCGCCGAGTTCCGTGGGCGAATGTGGGCGAGTCGGCGGCGCGAATCGACGAGAGATTGGACACGGGAATTTAGCCGAAAGAGCGCTGTTGCCGATTATTCCAAACGACGACGACTTTCCGTTTACGATTAAAATTGAAAGCACGGTGACTGAAAGCAACGGAAGTTCGAGCATGGCGACGGTGTGTGGTGGTTGTTTGGCGTTGCAAGACGCCGGCGTGCCGATTAAAAGGTGAGAGAAAAAAAATGATTTCGTCGTTTTCTTCTGTTTTCTTCTTCTGTTCTCTTCTGTTTTGTTCTTCAAAAATGCCGTGGTCTTAAGAACGCACTTTTGCTGAAGAAGCTGCGCGCTGAAAAGCGTCGCGTGAAGTGATTTTGAGTCATAACCCGGCGACATCAACGTCATCTTGCGATTACGCATTCGATCATTGAGCGCATAAAAAATACGCAAGTACCTCGGCTTTCGAGTCGGGCGCGAACGCGTTTTTGTTCAATGGTCAATTTGCGCCGTCGCATACATTTTGTTTCTTTCTTTCTTTCTTTCTTTCTCTCTCTCTCTCTCTCTTTGCTCTCGGCAGATGTATGTACTTCAACATCGTCTTCTTCTCTTTTTCTTATCAAAAATAACAGGAAAGTTGCCGGCGTCGCCATGGGATTGATTCTCGGCGATGAAAAGCATCCGGAGGCTATCGTGCTCACCGATATACTCGGCTCCGAAGACGCTTTAGGTGATATGGACTTCAAATGTGCAGGCGACTCCGACGGGTTTACAGCGTTTCAGATGGATATCAAAGTCGAAGGAATAACTTTGGATGTCATGAGAAACGCGCTCGAGGAGGCCAGACTTGGCATCGTGCACGTTTTGGGCGAGATGGAGAAATCCAACCCGGCGCCGAGAGGCACGATGGGCGCGAACGCGCCGCAGATTTCCAAAATGTCCGTTAACCCGAAGTTTATCGGGAAAGTCATCGGTAAAGGAGGCGAGACGATTAAGGGTATCATAGAACGAACAGGCGTGTCTTCTATTGACGTCGATGATGCCGGGAACGTGACGATTACCGGCCCTGGTGGATGCGACATCGATGGCGCTCGAGAAGTCATCGAAGGTATTTGCCTCGAGCCGGAAGTCGGTAAGATTTATCGCAACTGCGAAGTTAAGAAAATCTTAGAGTTTGGTTGTTTCGTTGAAATTTTTCCAGGCGTGGACGGATTGTGTCACATTTCCGAACTCGAAGTTGGACGCGTCGCGAACGTCGTCGACGTGATCAAAGAAGGCGAGAAAATGGACGTGAAACTGTTAGAGATCAACGGGCGAGGACAAATGAAACTTTCGAGACGAGAGGTGTTACTCGAGGAAGATCCCGAACTCGCTGGCGACGATAACCAAGAGCGTGGAAGACGCCCGGCACAGGAACAAGGTGGTAGATCAGGAGGAAGAGGAGGAAGATCAGGAGGAAGAGGTCGAGGCCCTCGTCGCGATAGCGGAGGCTTCGATATGGATGACAATTAAAATCAACAATGCTGCAACTACTTAGATCTATCTATATACTAATACAACGTTGAATATTATTTATACTGTACTTAGAGGCGTATTGAATGTATCACACCGACATCAAGTCTGCTCATCTTTCGCGCGATCACACACCAAATTCAGTCGCCACAACGTTTTTGGTTCTAACTCTGCGACATCGATGACAATCTCTTCGTCCGCATCCTCATCTAAACCGTTCGCGACTTTGCAAATTTTGATAGCTTCCTCCTGATACGATTCTGGTAACTCTTGCATTGCCACTCGTAAGGCGACTTTCGCTTCCACCGATTTCGTCATTCTCTCCACGCCAGCTTTACACGGTTTGCAAAACCAATCGTCGTCGCCTTCTGGGATTTTCTTCATCGGCGGTTTCAAGCAAAAAATGTGGAACCCGCAATCGCAACCGTCGCAAAGGAGCATTTTTTCATCGTCGTCTTTACTCTTGCACACTTTGCACGGAATTTCATCGAGCGTCGCGTTCCATGCCTCCGGGTCCATCTCGTCGTCCAGAACGAGACCAGTTTCTTCCTCGCCATCCTTCTTCTTCTTCTTCTTTGACGCGCTTCCATTTTTCGCTTCTCTCGTTGCTTTTCTTTTCTCCGCCGCCGCCTTGCGGCTCTTCTCTACCTCCAGTTCTTTCAACATTCGTTGTTGCTCTTTCTTGGCTTTTTTCAAAGCCACTTCCGCGGCGCGCTCTTTCTTTTTTGCGTCCTCGAGAATCTGTCCAGCCTCGTCGAGAGTTTCGTCTTTGTCGAGTTTCTTCCCACTACCACCGCCGCCAGAGATTCTCTTCTTCTCTTTCCGCTTTTGCTCCTCGGCTTCGTCCTTCTCCTCGCGTTCTTTCTTCCTCCTCACGCGTTCCTCCTCCCACCGCGCTTCTTCCGCCTCACGTTCCGCTCTTTCTTTCGCCTCGGCCGCTTCATGCTCCTCTCGTTCTCTCTTCTCTCGCTCTTCTTTTTCTTTCTGCATCTGCTCTCGTTTCTCGCGTTCTTCCTTCTCTCGCTTCTCTTTTTTCATCTTTTCGTTTTCAACTATAGAGCGATGAAGAGGCGCTAGGATAGAATCGAGCGCGGAACCGGCGCCAGTGGCGGTTCTCGACACGCCCGCGCGCGCTTTTAACGCCGACGCGAGCTCTTGAGCTTCTTTCGCCATGATTTCTGGAAGAATTTTATTCAAAGATGGCAGTTCGAGAGATGCGTTTTTACTCATCTTTTGCGCCGGAGAGCCGCCGTCTCCACCCGGTGCACCGTTCTCTGCGGGTGGTGCTGAAACGTTTTGCGCGTCTTCTTTTTCTGCTTCTACTTTACCGTCGTCAGTATCGTTACTCTCGAACGACTCTTCGAACATTCGCATGCGCTTATCTTTTCTATACTTTTGAAACTCGTAAAACCATCTCGTTCTCGCGGCGTTGAGCATTCCCAAAGCGGATCCGAGGACGCCTCCTTTCCCGGGAAGCTCGCGCTCGAGAAAGGTTTCTCGTTCTCTCCTCAAAACAGCAGCTGGATTCACGTTATGACTATTACTATTATTCCCGTTGCTATTGGCCGCGTCTGCGTCCTTTTCTATCGAGTTTGATTCGGGTTCGATGTACCCGTTCGGTAGAAATGGGTGCACGGTAATCACGTGCGGCTGTTCGGTTTCCGCCCAAACGTTCGATCGGTCGTCAATGATCAAAGAAAGCGCGTGCGGCCACTTTTTCGCGTTCCCTTCCCATGCCATCTTGAACGATTTCCGCGCACCTCCTCCTAACCCATACAAAGATACCACGCGTCTTCTCACGTCTCGTTCGTCGATGAGCGAAAAATCACCGTCTAAAATCCTCCACATTTCCATCGCGTACTCCTTCTCCGCCGTCGTGCACACGTATACCTCCGCTAACCTTTTCTTACTCGCGCGATTAATCCCCGATAGCGCTTCTTTTAAACCGTGTGGACCAAACCATCCCGGCCGCACGTGAACTAAAATTGAACTGTTTGGATCGTTTGGGTCGATTCGAGTAAACATGGTGAAACCGTTCAAACCGCCCCGGTATTTCGAAGCTAAACGAACAACCGGTCGTTCAATCATTTTAAGCTCGTTCGGGTTAAGTTTGTCTACAACTAAAGCCTTCTCATTCTTCGCGTTTAAAAGTGCGCCTTGACGAACCGCGTTTCCTTCTCGAAACTCCTTCAACATCCGATGGTCCTCCATGAGAAACCGTCTTCGCTGTTCGGTCTCTTGCCGTTCCCTTCGATATTTAGACAGCTCATCTCTATTATTTTCGTCGATGTTGTTGTTTATGCCGCCGCCGCCTTTGCTCAAAGTTTCAATCTTCCCGTCCAGCTCAATCATTTTCCTCCGCTCGTTTTCTATCGCCCGCTCTAAAGTACCTTCCGATGCCGCTTGGAGCAACGTCTCGTCTAAATCTAAAATAACCACAAACTGCGAGTTTTCCAACAAAAGATTCGCCTCGAAGACGGATTTACTCGGAATTTCAAAGCCTAAAAAGTACGACTCCGACTCCGACTTTAACGTCGACGACGCGTCCTCTTCTTCTTTCTTTTTCTTCTTCTTCTCGTTATCCTCGTCCTCGTCGTCTTCGTAAAATCCTACGCTTATTTTCTTCTCCCCTGTTGTTGCATTAGGAGCTCCAGCAACGTTCGATTTCTTCTCCTTTTCCTCCTTCATCATCCCGTCTTTCCTCACCGCGACGATGTGCAACTCGCGTTCGTTCGGCAACATAACCACCGCGGATTTGTTCTTACTCAACATCTCCTCGTGTAACCGCTTCAACGCTTTCCCGTTCACCTCGTCCTCGCCCTCTGCGACGACGTTCCTCATCGCCACGCTCGCACCGTTCGGACACAAGAGCAAAAAAACGTCCAACACGTCGCACGTCACTTTCTCGCCTTTGGTCGGGAACCAGAAACCTGCCACGACTAATTCGCTTTCTTTTTTATACACGTTCGCGAACGACATCTGATTCTTTTCGTCGTTTCCGCCGTCGTCGCCGTCGTCACCATTCGTACCGCCTGCGTCATTAAAAACGGATGCCTCGACGCTCAGTTGGTGCACACTCACTCGCATGGAACTCTGGTCGTTTTTCGCGCGTTCCAGGTCTTTAAACGCGATCGAGGTTTGGAACGCCATTTTTTTCTTTTTCGCTAATGATGTGGGCATTTTGTTTTCTTTTACACTTCCTCTCTTCAATTTTCTCCCTCTTTCCAACCGCTCCGAAACTCTTTTTTTTTCCGGGGTCGATCCAATCCAAATCTCTCCTCCCACTCTGATGTATATGATACGTATGATGCGTGAGTCTCTCTTCTTCAGCACCCGAAATGAGAGCGCACTCTCGAGACCGAAACACGAATATATACACAGAGAGAGTTTCGAAACGGACAATATAAGTACAGAGAGAGAACAAGAGAGAGAGAAAGAGAGAGAACAAATATATGTCTCTCTCTTTCGAATAAAGCGTAAAGTAATCTGTGGGGGTTTGTAACGTGAAGGAGAGGAAAAAAATTCTCTCTTTTTTTTTTGCGCTCTTTTTTTGTCTAGGGTTTAGAGTTTTTGGACAAAGCAGTCTTGCTAAGATATCTCTCGTCGCGCTCTCTGTCCTCTCGTCCTTTGTTTCGTAGTATAAATCGAAACTCTACATATATATTCGCGTTTCGGTCTCGAGAGTGCGCTCTCATTTCGGGTGCTGAAGAAGAGAGACGTGTAGTGTATTTATTACGCATCAAGGAGTGGGAAAGGAGGGAGAGATTTTTGGGACGAAAGCAGTGAAAACCAACGAAAACAGATATCTGTGATGCGTTGTCTTTGCAGCGGCAGCGGCGTCGCGTCTTCTGTTCTTTCGAGGAGGAGGAGGAGGAGGGCAAACGACGCCGAGGAGCGAGGACAACGGGACCACGCGGAGAGGAAGCTGAAGAAGGATGACGCGACGAGAAGGAGGACGGCTGTGTTGGTGTCGTCGAGTCGTAACGACCACGAGTCGACGAGTGATTTCGACGTCTACATCGAAGATACCGACCATTACGCCGTGGTGTATTACGCGAATTATTTCCGGTTTTGCGCGAGAGCGTTTGAAAATATGCTGTTGGAGATGAGGAATGATGATGCGACGACTTTGACGACGAGAGAAGATTTAGGCGAAGAAAGAGGCGAGTTTTACGACGACGACGACGAATTCGGCGCTTGGTGGTGCGACCACATCGAAGAGGCGAAGTACGTATCGCCGGCAATTTTAGGCGATCGTATTCGAGTGGAGAGCACGGTGATAGCAGAGAATATCAGCGACGACGAGAGGGAGAAGAGTTGGGTGGTGAAGCACTTGATACGGAAGATGGGTGGTGATGATGACGACGACGACGACTTTGCGACGACGACGGTATCGTTTACGTGTCAATCGCGGTATAGGAGTCGTCGAGGAGGCAGGAAGAGCAGCAACTGGGATAGAGAAAGTAGCGATAGTGCGAGTAGTAGTGGTAGTGGTGGTAGTAGTAGTAGTAGTAGAAGCGAAACAGACAGACGCAGAGCGACGAATATCCGCTTCTTTGCGTCTGAATTAAACCATCGTTCGGTGTGGCACGTCGACGTCCTTCGTTGGTTCGAACGAAACAGAACCGACTTAATCGGCGGCCCGAAAGCGCTCGAGTCTTTAAAATCTGAAGACGAATGCGTCGTCGTCGTGTCTTCAATCTCCAACGTGACCATATTCACCGACGTCATAGAGGATATGATTGTTCAATCATCTCGAGGGGCACATCCATCCTCTCTCCTCTCCTTTTCCTCGGTGCGATTTCTTCGAAGAGACGTGCAGTGCGAATTCGACCAACGCGTGGTCGGCCTCGCGGATGCGCCAAACGACGACCTTCGAGTTGTAGCGTCTGGTAAAATCACGTGCACTGTTTTGAAAAGAGAGAACATGCGCCCGAGAAAAAGTCCGCGAGCGTTGAAAGAACGGTTGTTGGTCGCTTAATCAGACTTACATGTAGTGCTTCGAATCGAGAGCGTAATACTGATGACAATACTACTCTTGAAACCAAATCAACTTCCTTTCCTTCACTTTTCATTTTAAAGGCATCAATCAGACTTTAAGCAGTACTTCGAATCGAGCGTAATACGAATACTCTTGAAACCAAATCAACTTCAATTACTTCACTTTTTTTCATCATCTGAACAACACTAAAGAAGAACTTTGGTCTTCTCTTTCGCGCGAGCGAATCGCGCGTTCAAACGTCTCTCTCTTCTCTCTCTCTTTTACTCTGAAACCATGCCTCCTCCGAATAAAGCGAGCGACGATCAAAAAGTCGTCCTCATTGGCGGTCAGCAGCTCCTCCGCGTCAGAGACGAAAAGACCGGCGAATTCGTGTTCCGTCCTCTCGACGAGAAAACGGGAAAAGCGAAAACGAAAGAAGCCATCGATCAAGAGAAACTCGAAGCGTATAAAGAACGAAACAAGGATAAGTTTTTGGACTCGGATATGAAACGATGGGAAGAGGAGAGGAAACGAGCGATCGTGGATAAACGGTTTAAAGAGGCCTCGAAATTGAAATGGGAGGAACGGGAGAGGAAAGAGAAACTCGGGATATCCGCGCCGACGAGGACGAAGACGAACGCGAGCAATAACATCAACAGAGGAAAGAGCGATTCGTCGAAAGGAGGAGGAGAAACGAAGAAAAAGAGCGGCGATAAACCTAAAAAGTTGTCGGAAAAGAGGATGCAGAAGAAGAGAGAGTGGCTGGATAAACACGGACGCGTGCGGATGCCGGAACCGTCGAAAGCGCTGGCGGAACTTCGCGAGGAGATGAAGCAGGCGAAGATGAACAACTTGGAGAAGGTCAACGCCGGGAAGTTTTCGTTTTTGAAGATGGCGTTGGAGTTAGAGGAAGGGAAGTTTCAGACGGCGACGAGAGAGGCGAGGGAGAGGAATTACGAGTTTGAGAGGAAGGCAAAGAACGTGAGGAACGGGGAGATGGACGGGACGGATTCGGAGGACGAGAGCGACGACGAAGCCGGCGGGAACGGGAGGAGGAAACATAGAATGCGAGAGGCGGATGCGAACGATCCAGATTTTAGGAGAGATTTAGATCCACCCATAGTAAAGAGAGGGTCGGATGCAGATTTGTTGGATCCGGATTATAGGAGAGACGCGATGCCGTCGGCACCGGCGCCACCGCCTCCAGCGGCAGCGCTGACGCAAAATAAGAAGAAACCGCAAAAGAAACCGCAACAAAACAAGAAACTGCCGCCGAAGCAGCAGCAGCAGCAGCAACAACAACAACAACACCACCAAAAGCAAAACAGCAACGCGGCGATAAAAGCTATTCCGAAGCCGAAGTTTGAGAATTTGAGTTTGAATGGCTGATGTGATTGATGTGTTTGCACGTGTGTACATCGGGAGGTAACGCACGAGATCTTTCACTTTACGATAATCTCTCTTTCGCGAGCGAGAGAGTTTGAAAGAACGGCGAGGGGTCGTCGTCGACGCGATTCGGCGCGTAACCGCCGGTCGAGAAAAGCGCGATGTCACGCGCGTAAGTAATTCGGCTTCTCGAGAAAGAAAAATTCGTTTGCGAAAAGCAGAGGATGGAATTTTACATGGCGAGAACACGACGAAAATTTGTTTCTTGGTAATACAAAAGGCGTAACAAAGAAGAAGCACGCATCGCGCTACATGTTATACGACTATTCTTTATCGCAATACGTATCTAATCCGTACGTGCGCTGTAACGCGTCCTCCCATCGACTTCGCCCTTTTGCCCGCTCCTCTTTTGTGCTCTTCGACTCGAAGAGTTTCGATCCATCGTTAGCATTTTGATTGTCTTCACCCAAAACGTCTCTTACCGTCATCGGCTCTTTACTATTGCCGTACCAGCCGTATACCCCTCTCTTGTACGCGCCAATTGCCGCCGCGAGCGCCGCACCGTATGCGGTTGTCTCAATGTTGGCCGGCCTGCGCACACTTTTGCCTAAAACATCCGCTTGTATTTGCATTAACGTATCGTTCACGCTCGCGCCACCGTCCACGGATAGGAGTTTCGCATCACCATCGCTAGAAGAAGTTTTCTTCCTCTTCTTGCTCTTACTATTCTCTTCGCAGTCTAACTCCATCGCTTCGAGTACTTCCATGGACTGGTAAGCTATTGCTTCCAGTGCCGCTCGGCAAATGTGCGCTTTTTTTGCGTATCTCGTCAATCCAACGATAACGCCGCGACTATCGTCCCGCCAGTGCGGCGCGAACAAGCCGCCAAACGCGGGCACAAACGTTACGCCTCCAGTATCTGTTACCGTTTTCGCACACTCCTCAACTTCATTCGCATCGCTCACCAACTCCATTTCATCTCTGAGCCATCGAATACATTCGCCACCAACAGCCACCGCCCCTTCTAGCGCGTACTCTGCTTCCTCGTCCTTACCCAATTTCCAACACACGGTGGTTAGAATACCTCGTTTGGATCGAGTAATCGTCTTCCCGGTATTTCGCATGGCAAAACACCCAGTTCCGTACGTGTTCTTCGAATCACCCTCTCGTAAACGGTGTCCGAGCGCACTGGCGTGTTGATCTCCTAAAATACCATAAACTTCTAGCTCGATTTTTTCTTTGTCTTTCGTGACTGAGGGGTTACCTGCCCATCCGCTCACGCGCTCCGCGCTCGATACGATCCTCGGCAACCACTCTTTCTTAATCCCAAACAAATTCAACAAATCGTCGTCCCATTCCAGCGTCTCTATGTTCATTAACAAGTATCTCGACGCGTTTGTCACGTCGGTAACGTGCACATTCGGTAACTCCTGGTTATTACTGTCGCGCCTCGCTCCCAACTTCGTCACGATCCAACTGTCGATGGTCCCGAATCGCAACGTACCTCGCGCCGCCGCTTTTTGCACATCCTTTGAATTCTCCAACAACCACCTCATTTTAGTCGCGGAAAAGTACGTCGATATTGGCATACCTGTTTTCTGAAACACCATATGTTTCTCCTTCTCTGAAAACCGCGAGACGATCTCCGCGGTTCTCGCGTCGCACCACACTATGGCGTTGTGTAACGGTTTCATGGTTTCCGAATCCCAGGCGACGATTGTTTCGCGTTGGTTTGTGATTCCCACTGCCATGGTAAAGGCGCCACCGACTTCTCGGTAGCATTTTTTTATGTTCTCGATGATTTCTTCCGGGTCGTGTTCCACCCATCCGGGTTTGGGATGTATCTGTTTGTGTGGATGTTGCGCGGATTGGATTGGTCTCAAATCTTTGCGCTCGCCGTCTCGTTCTTTGTAATGAAAACCAAGGAGTTCGTATTTGATGACTCTCGTCGACGTGGTGCCCTGATCGATGGCTAAAAGTATAGGATGCGTGCAAACTTTTGGTCCTGACATCATGGTCATGCCTCTCCTTGTGTAGGTATCTAAAGCGTGGGGGCGTCTATCGTCTGCGTCTGCGTCGGAATCGGAGGAAGCCATTGTGTTGTGACGAATAGTTTCCCAAAGTATGGATGGAAGAAAATTTTCCTCTCGCTCTCGCTCTCTTTCGTTTCGATGGAGTGTTGATGATGATGTCTTCTTATGGTGGTGTAATAATAAATTAAAACTGTACGTACAATTCTCTATCTTCGTTCAACTCGGCGACTAACTCGGCGGCTTCGATGAGCGCGACTTCGCCTAACTTTGTGATGTAGTTGTTGTTGACGGAAACGTTTTCCAAAGCGCCTTCGGCGTTGTTTTTAATCGCCGCGGCCAAGGCGAACGCGCCTTCGTCTTTGATTTCGTTGTAGCCTAAATCTAACGTGCTTAAATGTTCGTTGACTACGGCTAATGACTTGCCCAACGAGCGGACGCCGTCGTCCCCTAGTTCGTTGCCGCGTAAATCGAGGGTGGTGAGGGATTCGTTGTAGGTGATGGTGTCGGCGAGGGCGGCGGCGCCTTCTTTGCCAATTTTACACCACCCGACGCGTAGCGTTTCGATTTTGGCGTGGAATTTGAGGGATTCAGCGAGTGCGATGCCGCCGTCTTTGCCTATCGGGTTATAACCGAGCTCTAAAGTGGTCAACGCGGTGTTTTCCTTCAAGGATTTGGAGAGAGCCATAGCACCGAGAGCGCCGATGTTGTTCCCGCCAATGTCCAGGTTTTTCAAAGTCGCGTTGTCCTTCAACGCGGGGGACATTTTGACCGCGCCGTCGTCGGAGAGTTCGTTCATGTAAAGATTCAAGTGGGTCAACGCGTCGTCATCTTTGAGGTAATCGCACAACGCAGCGCCAGAATCTGGACCGATGGCATTGTTTCCAATGTCCAAGTTGGTCAATTTCGTCTTGCGCTTGGACAAAGCTTCGCATAATTTGACGCACCCTTCGTTTCCAATATCGTTTCCGTTCAACGTGAGCGATTTTAAGCTGCTATTGTCCACCAAAGCGTTTGCTAAGGCGACTGTGCCTAAGGCACCGACGTAGTTACCTTGTAAAGAGACGTGTTCTAACGTGTCGTTTTGTGCTAAAGCTTGCGCCAAGGCGGTGGAACCTTCGTAATCGATGGCGTTGTTGTTCATCTCCAAAGAAGTGATCGAGGTGTTTGATTTCAACGCCTCCGCTAAGGCTTTGGCACCATCGTCGCCAAACGAACACGAGTTTATGTTCAACGTCGTTATTTTTGTATCGGTTTTCAAATAGTTTGCCAACGCGATGACGCCTACGTCGAGCAACGGATTGGAGGCGAAGGAAACCATGCGCAGTTTCTTATTTTGCGACATGGCTTCGGTAATGGCAAGCATGGCGGTTTCACCAAAACCGTTCGCGCCAAAGTCAACGCACGACGCGGTTTCGTTGAACGCGATGCCTTCGGCGATGATTTTTGCGCCATCGTCGCCGAGTTTACGCCCATTCAAATCGACCGTTTGGAACCGTCTCAATTCGTCGACGCAATCTCTACACAAGCGCTTGAACTCTCTGCTCATCGGTTGTACTCTTTGTGGTTGTTTCGGTTTTACTTTTTCTTTTTCTTTTGTTTTCTCGGAGGAAGTCGACGTCGACGCGCCGCCACCATCTTCGCCTTCTTCGCCATCCATGGTGGTAAACATGCGCAATCCAGGCGGCAAGTTAGAAGCGCCGACTGGAGCGTTCTCGCCCGTACCTTCAACCCCGCCCGATTTCGCCGCTTTGTTCAACGAAGCGTAAAAATCGGAATCTGACGCCTTGTCGATACCACCAGTAGCAGTTTGCGCAGCACCAATTTCTTTTCCTCTACCACCACTACCACTACCACCGCTGCCGCCCATATCAAACACCTCCTCGTCCTCCCCCTCCGGCGAACTCTTCGCCCTTCGCTTTTGCATCTTCGTCCAAAGAAAATACGCAATCAATCCAATCGCCCCAACACCGGCGCCGAGTAACGTCGGGTCCGCGCTCGCGATATTAAACGAAGAGGAGGACACCATTTGCGACTTTTTCGTCCCTTTCTTCTTCTTCGGCCTCGGTATCTCCGAAACCGCGACGACTTCTTCTTCCTCCAAAGAATCAGCAGCCCCTCCTTCCTCGAAAGCATCATCAGCTCTTTTATCTTCCCCAATAACATCTTCGCTGCTCACATCGACGGTCGGATCGCCCTCGATCCTCGGCAACGCTTCCGCCGTCGACGAATCATCCAATTCTTCTTTCTCTTTGCCATCATTGCTCGTCGTCGTCTTTGAGGAACTACTTTTCTTCTTTTTCTTCGCCGCCGTCACGACCAAGACTCGTCGATTTTGTTGATGATGATGATTTCGTTGAGAAGAAGAAGAAGAACGACGACGCGCAGCTGAGACGTTGCTCCTACGACTGCTCCCGAGAAAAGCGCGAGACCAGACTCCACCACCACCACCACCACCGCTCGTCGTCGTCGTCGTCCTCGCGTTGTTCAAACTGCTCAAGAACATCTCTCTTTATGTATGTAATAAAAAACACAAGAAGAGTACACTTTTTTTATTGCGGCGTTTTTTCTCGCGATTTTGTTTTTTTGTGTTTCTCATCAAAAAAAAGAATTTAATAGACTTGCCTTTAAAAAAAAAATGAAAACCCTAAACGCAATTTTTTTTTGTCCTTGTCTGTCGGATAAGCTTTTTTGAAGAACCAGGGGCCACAAGCGCTCGGAATTTTCATCTCTCTCTCTGTTTCTCTCCTGTTTTCTCTCTAAAAATTCTATTCTTGGGCTGTTCTTTCTCTCTGTCTGGCAAATATATTTTATCTTCTCGCTCGAGTATATATTTCCTCATTCGAGAAACGCATTCGTCGTCGTGAAGAACAAACTCGTTCGCGCGATAAAACACACAACAGAAGACCCGCGCGATTGAAGCGAAACGCGAAGTGTTCTTCTCTGTCGCGCACTTCTTCTTTACCTGCTTTCGGTTTTTGCGTCGAGGGAGAGAAGAAAAGAAGAGTTGAGAAGAGAGAAAATTGCCTCTGAAAGATATTTCCTTTTAGTACTACTCTTCGCTCGTCGTCGTCCAATTCTCTTCTCGAAAAGACGCGTACAAAAAGCAAAAATCCTTCTTCTTTCGTTTACGCAGAATATGAGCTCGGTATACCCGAGTTTAATGCAAACGACGACCACAACGACCGAAACGACCACCAAGCGATGGTACGCGTTGGTTCGTTTAGACGAAGACGGGCGCTCGGTCGCGCCTCAGGCCGAGGAAATCGCCAAGCTCGAAAGAGAACTCATGCGCTCGCAAGAAGTGTCCACGGGAGGAGGACACGTGAACTCTGCGTCGATTTCGCACCATCACCATCACCATCATCACCACGTGGAGACGTTTTTACACACCACGTATGGGTCCGAAGGAGGAGGAGAAGGAGGACGAATGATGCAACAACAAGACGAGAACGATATAACAGCGACGAAGGTTCCGAGCAGTCGACTGGGAGGAGGAAAAGGGGGTGGTGGGAGACAACTTCAACAAGGCGCGAACTCGGACGGCACGGAAAGCGCGAAAGAAGGGAGCCAAAGTCCGAGCACGACGAACGAGACGACGAATTCGTCGGGAAAGAAGAGAAAGAAAGATACGAACGGTGGCGGCGGGGTCTCGTCCGGGAAGGAGAAGAAGAAAGAGAACGCGACGGATACTGATACTAATAATAACAACAACAACAACAGAGGCGGAGAAGAGAGCGCGAGAGGAACGAATGCGAGAGAGTTACCGCCGGGGTGTAAACCGGGCGGGCCGTGCGACCACTGCGGCGCGTTGGACTCACCGCAATGGAGACGAGGGCCGGCGAGTAAACCGTGTTTGTGCAACGCGTGTGGGACGAGGTTTCGCCGAACAAACTTTTTGGCACCGCTTTCAAACAACAAGGATAACAATAAACAGGATAACGACGAAGATAGCGCAGTGCCGACTGGCAACGACAACAACAAGAGAAACTTAGATGGCGGATCAAACATGGCGAGCCAAACGACGAAGAAACGGTTGGCCGCGGCGTGTTGATTGATCGCGCGCGCTTTGGTTGGTGTCACCAGGGTATCTCTCGAAAGGGAAGAGATGACATTCTGTATTTTTATTTTATCCACACTCGCTCTTATACACACCCGCTGTTGGCGAACGAGCGAGAGACGAAATTTGTAAGTATTACCTGATTACGCAGTATATTTTCTATACATAATCTACAAACTAAAGTTCTAAAACACGCGCACTAATGGTATGTACTGTTATATTTACTAATGCTTCATCAGCAGCTCTCTCAGCGAACGTTTCGTTTCCATCAACCTTTGGTTTCTTTGCTCGACCCTGGCGGCTTCCTCTTTCAACTTGACCAAATGTTTCGATTCTCTCGGAGTGCCGGTGGCGTTGGACATCATCTTCGCGAGCAACGTGGGCGTGGACACCGTTGGGGTTCCCGTCAAAGAATCGTTGGAGTTGTTTTCGTAGCCCATGATTGAATCCTCCGTGCTCGTTTGTCTGGATAAGTCGCCGCTCGCGTTGACTTGTTGCACAAACTCAGACGCCTTTTCGTTGGCGCGTTGCTTAAACTTTGAAAAATTTTGCGCCAATCTCGAACCTTCCAACGAAGCGTTCAAGGATTCCATTTTACTCGCGAGGAAGCCAGATGCTTTATTTGTTTGGCGCTGTATTGGGCTATCTTCGTACTCTTTTCCAGCGGCGGCGTTCTTGGCGGCGTCCAATTCGCGTTGTTTCTGTTGTTCTCTCAAGACTTCTTTAATTTCAGCGTTCAGCCGCTGAGCGACGGAATTTGCAACTTCGACCGAGGCATCGACGACAGAGACGCAGTGCATGGCTACTTCAACGGTCGTCTTTTCGATGAACGTAGTCCAAGCGAGAAGAAGGGTTTTCACAGCGGTCTCACTTATCGATTGAATCCTTTTGCACTTCTCTAAACTATCGTCGATAGATTTCTGGAAATGATTCGCGTCTAATCGCGCGTTCAAGACGAGCTCAATGTCCTCTCTGGCGAGTTTGATTTCGTTTAACAAAGAGTGACGCAATCTCGACCGCGCCGCTTGTATATCCTTTACGCGTCCGAACAATTCTATTTCGCGCTCTAACGCTTGCGCGCGTCTGGAAATCATCGCGTCGATCGCATTCATCGTCGACCGCGCGGCGTGCAACCGATGATCTTCTTTTTCAATCTCGTCGGTGAGTTTCGTCGCTTCTTCCATCGCGTCCAGATTCTTTTCGATGTCGCCATCTAACGCGTCATTAACAATCGTTTCATCGGCTTCGCGTTTGCTCTGTTCCCAAGGCGCGACCAGCGTTTCCACCCCGGCGGCAATTTTCTTCCCGCACGTCGCGTCTCTTTCGCGTCTTGATTTCCGCGCAAACTCGCTCCAGTTTTCAATCGCCGTTTTACCCCGAACGTCTTCCTGTGAAAATGTTGATTTCTTTACTTCGTAAAAAGAACGAAGCGTTTCTAAATCTATTCGCGCGTTATCTTTTGTTTTTTCGACCAGTCTTTGGAGGTGTTTAATATCTTGCGCAAAGAGTCTATCGTTTTCGAGTTTCGTCTCATCGACCTCTTTCGGGTCGATGAGCTCAATCTTCTCGGCTTCGATAATTTGATTCAGTTCACTCTTCTCGATGTCTTCCCAATCGTTGTTGTTGTTGTTGTAATTATTTGTGTTCGTGTCTCTGCTATTTGTGCTATCCATGCTCGCTCTCCCAGCAGAATTGAATGTTGTTGTCGTCGGAGGCGAAGCGCTAAATCCTACGCGGCGCTGTAAAGACGCAGGCGATGACTCCTTTTCGACAACCGACTTGTTGATTGGTATTGGCGTGCTCATATCTGAACCAGTAGCCGTGAGATGAGCAGTAAAAGCATCACTATTACTCTCCACGAGTTTCATTCTCGTCAAGATATTCTGTAAGACTTTCTTTACTACGCCCATTTGAAACAAGACTCTTTCGCCGCGTTCGAGCGTTACGTTTAACCACGCCAACGCTTGTCTATCAACTTGTACTTTCGACAAATCCAACGCGTCTCTTTTCAAACATTCTTCGTATCCTTCGCGAAAATCTCTCAATTCTTCAACCAACGTTTCTCGTTGCACGGCGAGATCGGAGGACGAAATCGCGCGCACGGATACCAGCGCCGCTTCGGTGGTGAGCTGCGCGATACCGCGCGAGGCGGTATCGGAAATACACACGCGCAGTTCGCGCTCGAGACTCAAGATACATTCGATAACCGCGACGCTTGCATCTATGGCAATGCCAGCTTTAGGCGGGATTTCATCTTCGGTGAGTTCTTGCTTTCGCTCTTTTTGTTTGCTCTCGTTTCGACTACCTTTTCCATCAAAATCATCATTCATATCGGCATCTTCTTCTTTCGAAGACGCATTCACATCTTCCTCGGCGTTCTTGTTCTTATTTCTGTCATCGCTATCGTCGTCGGAAACCAAATCACCATCGAGCGACTCCAAGTCGTCCACGAGCTCTTCCTCCTCCTCTTGTTCCGTCGCCGCTTGCACGACGCTCAAATCATCAAACAAAACCTGCGAGAACGAAGCGACGGTTGTCTTCCCGAGAATCTTATTCTTCTCCAACTTCAACGTGTTTTCGTTGTTCTCCCCTTCGGTGCTATTCCTACTACTGTTCGTCTTCTCTCTGTGCTGTTTCTTACAAATCTCCATCGCTAAAATGACGTCTTCAGAACACACTTTCTGAAAAACTTCCTCCCTTTCGCGTTTCAAACACGTCGTCACGTCGCCTTCCTCTTCCAATACCTCCGCCTCGACGACTTCGATGAACGTACCGTCGATGCGTTCGCACAAACGATCAAACCTCGACTCAAAGTTCACCATGCTCTCTTCGTCCTTACCAACTTCTTTCCCTAAATTCTGCAATCGCTCTACCGCCTCACCCATTTCCGTCGCTTCCAACAACCTCTTTTTTGCATCGACCCCGCCCAACAACGCGCAACTCGCCGCGAACAACGGCGCGCGATGCCCGCTCTCGATAACCCGATCCCAAACTCGAAACGTACACCGCGTCGGCAGCACGTTCACGAACAACGTCAACAACCACTGCGAACTCGTAATCGCGCTGACGATGTTATCCGCGCCTAACGCGTCCAAGTGTACCCCCAACTCCGGTTCAATCTTATTCACGACTCTCGAAAACACCCGCTGGTCCTCCATCGCTTTCGCCATCCCTTCGGTAAAGTATCCAGGTACGATTCTATTCACCAAACCATCTAAGCACCAAAACGCGCTCTCCTCGTCCATCCCAGAGAGCAAAAAAAACGCGCAAATAAAGTTCATCGATTGCACGTACCCCGTCGCGGGATCGTGTTGGGCGAACGCCAACAGTACGTGTTTCAACGAATTCCACATCTTGTCCCCGGGTATGCTCAGCCCGCACTTCTCGAACGTGTGTCCACTTCTCGGTAAATCCTTCTCGATTTGCGATAACGTTTCCAGAGTTGTTTTCGTCGGTTCAATTCGAGCGCGTTCGAGTAGTTTTTGGAAGTGTTCGGGGTCCTTCTTCATAGTGTTCGTCGTAACGACTTCCGCGTTAAAGAGTAATTTCGACGCCCATCGACTGGCTCTCGTTTCCTCGGGATGCAGCGACGAGTGTCGCCATTTTTCGAGCGTTTTTCGTTCCTCCGTATCCTCCACCTTTTCCTTTGCATCCTCCTCTCGAGGAGAAGACGCGTCGTCGTCGTCGTCATCGCCGTCCATGTTTTTCTTAATGTTTTCTCTCTGGTGGGAAAAGAAAAAGTCAGGAGGAAACAAAAATTCTGACGAAACGGCTTCTTTTTTTTTTGTTTCAATTCAGAGAAAAAAAAAAGAGCAACCAACGAGCTCATTAATCAGAGGGTTTTTCACATAATTTATACTCTCATCACATTCCTTTTCTTTTTCTGAAGAAGAAGAGGAGGAGCACTCTTCCAACGCGAACGGCTTTGAGAGTTTTCAGGAGGAAAGAGAGATTCTTTTTTGCTTCCTCCTTCCGGAGGAGTTTGTTCGTGAAGCGCGCGAGTGGTTTCGAAACGAGCTTTTTATTCTCCTCTTCAATTCTTTCTCCCATTGGCATCTGATTTCAAATTTGAAATCAGATTTGGTGTGTTTGTTTACTTTTTAAAGATGGATCGCGCGTACTTGCGCGCGAGGTTAGATCGATCCTTCGAGGAGAGTTACGACGTGTTTCCGATGGTTTCGTTGACGAATTCGGCGGAGAATGAGAGCAGGCCTGGAGAGAGGGACTTTGACAATCTCTCGGGCACAGTCGCGCACGGTTTGCTGGTCTCTCGATTTTTTAAGAGACTGACGAGGAAGTATTGCGAGGTTGAAACGTGTTTCATCGACAGCGCGTCGAATTTGAAGAAGAAGAAGACGAGTAGCGAGAAGGTGCCGTTTCAGTTTTTTATGCCGAGCCGGACGAGCGCGAGAGAACATCGGGTGTACGTGGAGTGCGCGATTGAAAAGAAAAAGGTACCGGCGGTGAAGATTTGCGCGGACGCGACGAGTTTCGAGAAGAGCGAGTTGCGGTTGAAATTTTTAGAGGAGGAGGCAGACGAGAGAAGAGCGACGACGATGGATGAAAGGGTTTTGAGGGTGTTGCCAGATGCCGTCCTTAACTATTTGACGAAAGAAGAGTCGAATTTTGAGGGATTCGGTACGGACGAGCATCAAACTTGTGCGAGGAGATTTATTTTAAGAAGGAGTAAAGAGATGACGACGACGACCGGCAAAGACAGCATTAACTTTACGGTGGAAGGTGTGGAAGTTGAGCGGCCATTCGTGAGATACCGCGGGTGTAGGAGTGCTACGGCTGGATCGATTACAGAACGAAATGCCGCGAGCGAGTCGGTGTCGAACGCGTCTTTGGAGATTACGAGCGTTCGGCCGTTCTCGATGGCGTTGAAACGTCTCGGCGACTTAAAGGTTGCGTGCCAACGCGCAAACGTTCCCATTGAGAATATGGTGCCATTTTTCACTCCGAAGACTGGAAAAAAGAGAAAAGCTGCCGAGGCAATGAATGGAATCGAGAAAGAAGAAGTATCCGTTTTAGACATTTCTTCTACGCCGCTTTCCGTCATGGCTATACCGCGACTGGAGAAGCAAGCCATAGTGACTTGTCTTCGTCGCGAGTTGCCTTTATCACTTGGATTCTCTAGCGATGAAGAATATTTAGAATCATTCGCGGCGTTTCATCACTTGAGCATCGATAAAGGCTCACTCATTGACCGAACTGTCAGACCAGACGTACAAGCGAAGAAGGAGTATTATGGCTTCAGATACGCCGATGTAGTGTTTGAGAATACAACGGAAAGATGGGTTTATCCGATCACTTTGTTGCTTAAACAGAACGGCGCAACCGAAATAGCTGCGAGAAATACCGAGGAATTCTCGCAATCGTTGATCGTGAAGAACTTTGCGGAAAGTATCGAGTCTACGACGCATTTGGGCATCTCCGTCTCGTTTTTTCGAGACGAAGAGAACGGTGCAATAGAACGAGAGGCGATGGCTAACGAACTTGCTAATAGTGATGATATTTTGGACGCAAGTGCGAATCAGATTTCTATAGACCCGCTCTTACAGGCGCTGCAAACGCACTCGCCGCCGTTTCTCGGGTTTCGCTTGGCCCTGGATGAGTATATCGACCCGGTTCTTGAAAATACTCCAAACACTAGACGACGTTTGCGAAGAGCGTCGTCGATTTCAGCCGGAGCAAACTTCAACGATGTCGTGCACGACTTCAGAGGATTGCCTACGCAAAGTACGGTACCGTTGACGCTTGATTTAAACCAACCGCTCGCGATTGATGAGCAAGATAGAATGGACGTGGTTCGGGCGCAACAACGCCACTTTCTATTGAATAGCCCGGTTCAAGACGAGGAAGTAGCGATGGCGTTCACAACGTTGGATGAGAGGAAGACGAAGGAAGCAAAGACGATAGAGAAAGCTACAACGATACAAACGCCGCCGCCGCCCAAAGCACGCGTGCCACACTTTTCTAAAAGTAGCACGAAGACGACGACAAAGCCGCCACCAAAGAAGATGAAAAGTGAAGAAAAAAATTCCTCGACGGAGAGATTCGATGCAATATCGGAGATTTTGCGAGACGCAGAGGAGAAAACTCTTCTGTCGAAAAGTGGAGGATCGAAATACCTCACCATAGACGATTTGCTATTCTTCTTGGAATATTCTGATCCAAACGTGGGCGCAGACTGTCGCAAAAAGATTGGGAGGCGAAACGGTTTCGGTCGAGCAGACGTGATGAAGGTCGTTCTGCAACTCGTTAAGAAAACCGCAGCACGAAGAACATTTCGCGGAAGGAAGGACAGAGTTGCATGATGTGGGTACCGTTGGTGCTACTATCTGCTGTACTATATTCGTTATTATTAGAAAAGAGAAACACAATCGCATACGTTGTAATGCTAATAAGAGAGACATACACACAGACATTTTTTCTAAAACATCTTAGCCGCGACATCTTTGACAACCGCCGCGATCTTGCCTTCATCCTCCGCGCTCAACGCGCCAATTGAACTCGCATTGATTGATTCTACCACGTCTGCAATATTAATTTTTGCTTGCGCAATGCACGCGTTGGCAAATTCTAGCATTTTTGCTCCGCTTACGTCTTCTCTCTCCGCGAAGGAGGTTTTCGTCATAGCGTAAACGCCTATGAACGATTCAGCAATCGATCGTACCTCACCGGGCGTTTGTTTCATAAATAACCCGACCGCGTCGGATTTCGCGTTTAACTTTCTCTTCTCTTCGCCGGACTTGCCGTACGCAGACATGTCGTCGGATTGCATGAGTTGTAAACGAAGCTCTAACGCGTTGATTTTTTTAAACGCTTGCGCTTGCCCCGGCGCGCCGATGCGACTGACGGACATTTTTTGATCCCAAATCCATCCTGTTTCAGGATCGAAATCTTTGATAAACACTTGCCCGTCTGTGATGGACATAAACTCCTCAACCAACGGACGCGGTTGCGTGTACGCATTTTCCGGTGCGCTCGTTTGATTGTTGCGTTTGGCGTAATTCGTAGTGCTCGACGCTTGCGATGCTGCTTCGCCTTTCTTTTTCAACCCATCCGCGAGCTTCTTTTGCAACGCTTCTGGCATGTTCTCGAAGTTTGCAACCGTTTCTCGCGCTTTTTGCATGTAATCAATCGATCCTTCACCATTTAAAGAACCGGTATAGTCTTTGTCGTACGCGCCAATTGGATGCGTCATCGCTCCTAACAACGTGATCGACCCACCCCCTAATTTATCATTCAATCGAGCTACTCTTTGTAAAGTCGTTCCTAAAAACCGTCTGCGCTCCGCCATGGCGGCGCTCACTAACATTCCTTCAATCTCTTCTTTGTTTTCGTCGGATTCGTCGTCTAATTTTGCATCCGGAGCGAGTTCGGCCATTTCTCGCGCGAATCCTGTCATCCCGCTAAAATCGTCGACACACAAGAGCGCATCTTGGCCGCTTTTACGCGCGCCTTCCGCGATAGCGAAAGCGGTTAAAGTAGCGACGTATCTTTCCGCAATTGTGGCATCTTTGGAAACTGTCACTACAGTTGTCGATGTGTTCGTATTTTCTTCTTCTAAAACGTTGAGCGCTCTGGCGATTTCTTGCGATTTCTCTTTACTCGCACCCACCGCGGCGTACACGCACCGAACGTTGCTCTTTTTTTGCGCGCTCACGGACATCTGTAAAAACTCAGAAACTCCCGTGTTCGGTTCACCGGAAACGAGCAAACACTGTCCTCTTCCAATCGGTGTCAAAACATCCACGGCGGACGCGCCGGTAATCAAAGGCGTCGTGATTGGTTTCCTCGCGTCCACTGGCGGTGGATCCGCGACTAAATTCTCACCACTTTGTTCGCTCAAATACGCTTCCGAGATGGATTGAAATCCGCTCGCGCTCGTTGGCGCCCCCAACGCGGAAACAATTCTTCCTCTCAAATCCTTCTCCGGCGGAATCTGAAACGCTTTCGATTTACTTTTCTTGTTCTCCTCGTCCATCTTCTCCACCTCCAACGCGTCCCCGACTTTAATCTCTGCCACGTTATCCGAATCCGGCACGTGCACCGCGCCCAACTTCGTCGCTAACATCGCGAACGATTTCGGCTCCCTGTGACTTAACAAAATCGCCTTCGCTTGTAACCCGGGAAAGCGCAACACCGATCCGAGTTGCACGCTCGACCGCAAACCTTCCAAAACGAGCAAACCGCCCGGTTGAATCGAAGTCACCGTTCCCGTTTGCCCAATCGACGTTTGCCCGTCCGTTTCTTCTCGCGTGGCGTCGATAACTTCCTGTCCTTCAAACGCGTCTACCCCTTCTTCGCCGCCGGCGAAGGCACCCGCGGAGGAGGAGAAGGCACCCGCGGAGGAAGAGGAGGCGGTTTTTGAAAACACGCCGATCGTATTCGCGTTCCTCTCGTCGTTCTTCCCGCTCTTTATGTCGTCCTCTGTTTCTCTTCCGGTTGCCTTTGCAGAAAAAGACTTCGACGAATGAAGCGAAGTGCGCGAAGAAAAGGAAGACAAAGAAGCGTATCTTCCACATCCGCCGCCGCCTTTCCCTGCGCTTCTCTGCGCCAACGAGACGACCACCCCTACGACGCCTCGTCGTCGCGTTTCACTCGATAGCATCGTCATCATCGCTCTCGATTTCAACGAAGTTTTCGCCGCTCTGGGAGAGGAAGAACGAATGCGAGTCGTAAAAGTCTCCGCCGTGAAAGCCTTCGCAAAAGCGCGTTCGTGATGATGATTTTGCGGAGTTCTCGTCGAGCACGAGTGGTGGATTGTTTGCATCAAAGCGTTCGCTCTTAAACCCAAATCGAGAGACAAAAAAGAAGACCACACGCGTCAAATATATATATAACGTAAAGGTTTTACGGTAGTCGCGCTTGGAGTTAAAGCGCAGAGTAAAGCGTGTGTCTGTGTCGATGTTAGTATAAAGCGAAACTCGGGGAAAGAAGTAAAAGTGAAGCGACATTTCGCGTAAACGCATTCCCCATTAAGAGAGAGACGCGACGTTATGCCGTGGTACTTGAACGACGACGGAAACGGAAACGACGGGAAAAGAAGCGAGAGAGAGACGTCAAAGAAGAGCGGGACGACTTTAATGAGGAGGATTTCGTCGAGAAGTGATGATGCACTCGACGAGAAACGCGAGAAGGAGAAGAAAGGAATGAAGAAAGTGGGAGAGGAGGAAGTCGCCGCCGGCAACGAGAAGAAGAAGAAATGGAAGAACAAGTTTAAGAGGAAGCGAAGGAGAGGGAAGGAAGACGAGGAGGAAAAAGAAGACGACGATGATGAGAAGGGTGAGAAACGAAAGAAACAGAAAGCATCGTCCTCGTTGCTGTTATCGAAGGCGCCGTCGGTGTCCACCAACTGGCACAAATTGGTCGCGAGAGGAGATATCAAGACGAGCGAGAAAGGGAAACGCAGGAAACGCGATTTTGATGCGCCTTTGCCATCCCGGTCGGCGTCGGCATCGGCGAGAGAAAACTATTACGACAATGATGGGAACGATGCTGAAAATGAATGTGGTCGTCGGGGTAACGACGAGGATGCCGACGACGAGTTACGGAGACCGACGCCGACCTCTCGCGACGCTTCCGTGACGGAAACTTTAGCCATAGATTGCGAGATGGTCGGCGTCGGCGAGGACGGGACGAGGTCCGTGCTCGCTCGAGTCACGGTCGTGAACGAACACGGGAATGTCGTTTTGGATACGTTCGTGGAAACTACGGAGAAAGTGACGGACTACCGAACCAAAGTCTCGGGCGTGCGTCCGAGAGATTTGAAAAACGCGCCAAAATTTGCAGACGTGCAAAAGATGGTGTCGAAGCTCATCGAGAAGAAAATCGTCGTCGGTCACGGATTGAAGAATGATTTTAAAGCGTTGCTTTTGAATCACCCGAGAGAGCGGACGAGAGATACGGCTCTGTATCATCCGCTGACGAGACCGTTGCGATCGCACGAACGGTGCGTCGAAGGCGCGCCGAGAGGGAGAGGCTGCAGGAGTTTAAAAGAGCTGACGAAGACGCACTTACGCATGACGATTCAAGAAGGCGAGCACTCGTCCGCGGAAGATGCTCGAGCTGCGTTGTTTTTGTATGCAAAGTTCAAAAAGAAATGGGAGCAGTCGTTGCTCGTCGCGATGAGGAAACGTCATTAGTAGCATTTTATTTTAGGCGCGCTAAAAATCTAACACATATATTTCTACGAACCACTACGTGACTACACGACTAAATCTCTAACGAAACTTTCCTTGCTTTTGCTCTTTCATCCTTAGCATTTCGTTTTGGTACCGAACGAGATCGTTCGGCCCCCACCACCCCCATTTCGCTTCGCGCGGATACACAATCAACGGCTCCAACGGCGTGCAATTTTTCGAGACTCGTAAGTGCGCGCGCATGCGTTCCGCGCTTCGAGTTTCGTACCCACGCCCGTCGTTTCGGTAGATGAAACGAGTGGAATAGCCTTTATTATGTGGGCCGTTTTGGCAGCACTTTTCGTCGCAGCCGCAGCATCTAAAATACACCACCGGTTCGTTGGAGATCAACCGTTTCGTTTCTTGCGCGCCGATTAAGACTAATATAATCGCCGAAAACGCAAAGACGGACGATAAAACCACCCCGGTACCAACCGTTAAAGAGACTAACCCTGATTTCGCATACGTCGGTCCTAAATTTCCGAACGCGTCCTTCACGTACTCCACGATCCCATCGCTCGTGTTTATCGTCAGATAATAAAATCCAACCGCGGCAACCGCGCACACCACCGCGGACGCCCAAATCGGCCCCGGTGGCCTATTCGCCGGATCTCTCCCGCCTACCAATTTCATCTTCTCCTTGTTCACTTTCCGTCTCTGTTCGTTTTCCGTCATTTCTTTCTCCTCCTCGTACTCTCTTTGCTCCTCCTCGATTTTCTTGTCCTGTGTTTCTTTCAAGCGTTTCACTTTTTGTAACAACGATTTCGCTCTCGCTTCTTCCGCTCTCAGTGCGGTTTCTTTCACCAAAACTTCCGCGTTTAACTTTGATTTGTTGTTCGAGCCTTCGTTTTCGAACGAGAACTTTGTTTGCCGACCGATGTCATCGTCGTTGTCGTTGTTATTATTATTCGATAAAGAAACCGCTTTCGGATGTCTCCTCCTCCTTCCCCGATGAAAAGGATCATCAAAAACGCGTTTCGATGACGACGTAAACGACGACGACAAAGATTCTCCTCCTCCTCTTCCTCCGACGAAAAAGGAGGAGAATAAAACGCTCGAAACGGAGCGCATTTCTTCTTTCCTTCCCCCGTTTGCAACGGAGAGAGAGAGTCTGCTGCAAAAGTATCTCTCTCAATATCCGAGCGCGATATTTGTGACGACACTTCGGGAAAGATATTTCGAAAATCTCCTCAGTGTTGAGAGAGAGAACAACAATCGAAGCGCAATCACGCGACCACGCCGGGCTTCCTCTCGCGCTTTACTAGAGTTGTGCTTTGCCGCGTCTCGGGGTCGTCGTCTTCGTTAATGCGCGCGAATACGAACAGGTGTTGTCATCATCATCATCATCATCTTCTGCATTACATTTTCGGGAAGAAAGCAAACACCAACACCTCGAACAGAGCGTTCGTGTGCCTGGTCGCGGTGTTGACGTGCGCGCTCTTCGCGCTCGTTTCCCGAGCGAAAGAGACGAAGCGGGCGTTAAACAACATTGCTGTCGCGAGATACGGCGGTTTTAGGGCGAAAGGCAGCGGCAGCGGTAAAGGCGGGCCGTTGGTTTTCTCGTCTTTCTCGTCCTCTGTGGTGGCGGAAAAGATTGGACTTGTAAGCAGCGAGGAACTGCGCTCGTGGTCGACGGGACGATTGCAAAAGACTTTGGACGTTTTAGAGAAGGAGAGACGAGAAATCGAGGAGCAGATTCGTTTTGCGAGTAGTGATTGAAGGCACGGAGTAGTAGACGCGAGGAAGTGTGATTGATAATACGATGTCGCTCGCCAACGCGCAATACAAAGTGCACGAGGTGAAACCTTTGCAATCGAAACAGTTTAAAAAGGATGCGGACGTCGCGAAGGATTTGTTGGATAGGGCGTGTTGGCAAGTGCAACCGATCATGAAGAAGAGGAAATGGTCCGTGCCTGTCGTCGCGGAAATGCCTCCCAAAAACACCGGGCCGATTGGCGTGAACTACAACGCCGGGAAACGAATCACGGTGATGTTGAGGAAACCGACGAAATACGGTGGCGGTAAAGACGGGAAGACGTTTTTCGATTTAGACCACGTTATTTTAGTATTGTTGCACGAGTTAACCCACATCGTTCGAGGGCCTCACGACGACGTGTTTTGGAAACTTTTGGACGAGTTGAAGGAGGAATACGACCAGTTGAAGAAGGAAGGCAAAGGCGGCACGGGTGAAGGATTCGACGCGAAATCGGTTGGAAAAATTGGCACGAGAGGTTTTGGCGGCGCATGGGATAAGCAAAAGCTAGGCATTAACCCGAGAGAGAGCGCGCGGAACGCGGCGTTGAAGCGATTGGAACAACACAAGAAGATGATCCCAGTCGGCGGCGTAAAATTGGGCGGCGGTGCGGCGGTGAGACCAGACGTAGATCCGCGAGAAGCCGCGAGAAGAGCGGCGGAGAAACGAATGAAAGAGACGATGGATTTCAGTAAAAAATTTGGTTTAGATTTAGAGAGCGAAATTGTCGCCATAGATTTGATTAGTAGTAGTGATAGTGAAGAAGAAAAGAAGGAGAAGAAGGGGAAGAATGATGGTGAGAACGTGGTCGTGATTGATTTGCTTAGTAGCGACGACGAGAAGGAGGATGCGAAGGAGAACAAAAAGAACACAACGTTGGGAAAGAAGCACCCGTTATCAGCAGGCAACGTTGTTGGCAAACGCAAGTGCTTGTGTTGTTCGTTTCCTGGAGAGTTTTGCCAAAAGATATAACAACGCGCATAAAGTTTTGAAAGACAAACGCAACAACGACATGCATATACACGCACACATATATTACCCTACTAAACTCGTACCTGGTCCCATAATCGAGCGCCTCTGTCTTGGCTCTTTCACAACCAACCGCATCGATCTCGGTCTCTCCACGTCAACAATCAAATACCCAAACGGTTCCTCCGCGTTGCTCGGATCGTACTCCGCGTGCACCGTCGCGTTCCCTCTCGCCCCTCTCGCGTGAAATTGCACTCTCACCACCTCTCTCCCACTCGCCGGGTCTCTCACGATCGTGTGTGGAATTCTTTGTCGCTGACTTCGATTTCTCGATTCGCTCCCGTACCCGGTGATGCTCTCGCCGAGCGCCGACGTGACTCGCGGGTCCAACTCGATCTGTTTCAAAGCCGCGTTAAACGCCACGTATTCTTTCGGACTCATGAATAACTCTTTGCTGGCGAAAAATAAAGCCGAGGCGGCTAACCCTAACCCAAGCACGATCACCACGGAATACCCCGCCGTTTCCGCTTTCGTCACTGGTTTCTCCGGTATCCATTTATCGGTTATCTCGTCGAATTCCTCGTCCTCCTCGATGGTTAAAGCACCCGATGAATCATTTTTCTTCTCGCTACTACTGTTGTTACTACTACTTTTGCTAGTACTATTACTACTACTCGCGTATCCTCTAAACGAATTAAAGAATTGGCGACGAAGTCGTAGATTATTATTAATAATAATAACAGTATTATTATTATCAATGTCATCGTTAGTATTGCTTCTCGTCGAAAAACGAGCCCTACAGAACGAGGACTTCTTCACGCTCGATGATGATGATGATGATGATGATGATGAGTAGGATCCAATTGGATTCAGTTGTTGGTGTCGAGAACGCATCATCTTTCCTCTTCTTCTCTCGTCATCAAAGTCCTCCTCCTCAAAACTCCCAACGAACGTTCTGGAGGAGGAGACAGAGAGAATAACTCTTTTCGAAGCTGCCGCTAAAGTCGACGATGCGTGTTTTGTTGATCTCGTTCGAAGCATATTTGTGTGTGTGTTTGCAGTTGTGCGTGAGAAAAAGTGACGCGCGAATTTCTCCATTTCCGCTCGCTGCTCTGCGCTTTGTGCGACGACAAGTCCTCTCTCTGTCGACTCGAAGAATGTTTTTCGGCGGCCTGAACGACCCGTCCGAAAAACTCCGCAAAGAGCAAAAGAAAGAGATGGAAAAGAAGCGCTCTAAAGCGACCGCCGCCGCGAGAGGAAGACTCCGGGAAGGGGAGCAGCAACGGGAAACCAATCGAAACACAAACGCGGAAACCAAAACGAAAAGCAAGAAGAAGGAGAAGCGATACGAGGTGCTTTGGAAAGCAGAGTTACGCGTTCGCGTGGAGGACGTCGCATTGAAACGTGGGATTCGCACGCGAAGGGAGGATAAGATTCAACTGCCAGCGAGTGCGCTGAGAATGCTCGAGAGATTTGATGACGAGATGGGTGCGAGGCAACCGAATGCGTTTTTTTACGTTTCGAGAGTCGATGAAGATGAAGACGAAGATGAAGACAAAGGATGTTACTGCGCGGCATTGGATTACCAAGCGGAGGAAGATTCCGTGGTCATTCCAACAGACTTGTATAAGAGATTAGGGTATTCATCTGGCGATGAAAAGAATCTCCTCCGCGTGGAGTTTCGCTCTCGAGCGCTCGAGAAGTGCGAGTGGGTGAAGTTGCAACCGAAATCGAACGAGTTCTCGAAGTTTTTAACTCGTCATCCCGAGGCGGACGTGAAGATGGTTTTGGAGAACGTTTTGGTGCAGCGGTCGTGCGTGCACGTCGGGGATGTCTTTGAGGTGGACTTTTCCGGATTCGTTTCTTCTGTTTCTTCTCCGTCGGAATCAAAGTTTGTATTCGAGTTGAAAGTGGTCTCGTTGAAAGTTGAAGGCGGCGAAGAAGATATCGTGGCGAGTTTAATAGAAACGGACGTGGAGGTGGATTTAGCGCCGTCAATGGAACACGACGAAGTCGTCGAGCGCATAGACACGTTAAATAGAAACGACGAGGAAGAGAAGAGAAAAGAGAAGGAGAAGAAACTCGCGGAGGCGAGAGAGGCGCGACGGCGAATCGAACGAAACGAAGAACGCAAAGAGAAATTAAGACGATTTCGAGAAGCGATGGCGAAGAAGCTTCCTTTAGAACCACCACCACCACTTGCTTCGTCGTCGTCAACATTGAAGACGGCGACAACAAACAACGTCGTGAGAATACGAATATCTTTACCGACGGGCGAGGCTATCGATCGAAGATTTTACGACACCGACGACGTCTCCTCGCTCTTCGATTTCGTCTTGGCGTCGTATTCGTTCGAAGAAGAAGAAGATAAAGAAGATTCAGACTTTTGCTTAGTCACGAGAGGCGGTAGGTTTGGAGAAGAGAAGAAGAAGAGAATATACAGAAGCAGTAGTAATAGAAGTAGCAGTAGTTTAGGTGCCGCGGGAGTCGCGTCCGGCGACGTGTTCTTCGTCGAGAAGTTGTAATAATACGATTTGTTTTAATACTAAAGAGAGAAAAAAAAGGGAGAGACACATAAACTTTTTCCGAAAGAACGAAACCCTAACTCTTTTTCAAGCCTGTTTTTTGAACCCTTTGTAACTTTTTTCATAGACCATCTCGTAAACCCTACCTCGTAATATACACAAGAGCAGACGTGGCCGAGTGGTTAAGGCGTTCGGCTGCTATTCGATCAACTAGAAACCAACTGTCCACACACTTCTATTTCAATCTCAGCATTGAGATATCCAACGTACGAGCATTGTGAATACCAATGATACACGACTGTTACTGAATACCCAACGGGTGCGCGAGTTCGAACCTCGTCGTCTGCGTCTTTTTTTTTGTTTCTCGTTGTTTCTTCTTCGTTATTGCGTTGTTTCGCGTCGTCGTCGAGTGTTGCGTGTGGCGCGAATCTCTTCTCTCGGTGGTGGTAAAGCGTTCGGGGAAAAAATAATCATCCTCAGAATAAAAACTTCATCGTCGCTTTTATATCGCTCTCTCTCTTTCTTTCTCCGACGACGACGACTAGTGAGAGAGAGAGAGAGAGGAGGAAGAGAGAGGGAAGAGAACGATTTAGTAGTATCTTTGTTTTGTGGTGGTGGATTAAAATAAAGGGACGATGGAGTCCACGAACAACAACCAAAAAACAACGCAGACTCCACCCACATCATCGAATGTTGTTCATAATAACGATAATGGTTTCCAACAACAACAAAACCATTATTCTCCGTCGGTCCGATCGAAAGCGATGACGTTGCTCTTCGCCGCTTTTTTGTGCGCGATTTCCTTGTTCTTATCCACCAACGACGCTTCCTCTTTAGTGGACGTGGAATCGATTGAAGATGGGCGGATAATGAGAGAAGGGGTGGACGTCGAAGAGGCGGAAAAGGAAAGCGAGGTGGATAAGTTCGGGTTCGAGAGCAAAGAAGAAGAAGCAGAGGAGATAGAGGTAGAAGAAAAAGAAAACAAATACAGAAAAGAAGAACATGATGAATCCGTGCTGCGAGTATTCGAAACATCGAACGATGGTGAAAGTATTAACATGACTCCGCCGGATATCGATTACGAAAACGCAAACAAAAAGATAGTTTTAGTCGGGAACGGACGAGGGGTTTTGAAATCCCGTAAAGGCGAGAAAATAGACAACGAACACGACATCGTCGGCCGGTTCAATTTTTTCGTCACGAAAGGGTACGAGCGAGACGTCGGGCGCAAATTGGATTTATGGTTTTTGAACAAGCTGAAATTGCCCGGCAACGCTCGGTTTCGCGGCTCGACGACGACTGGGAAATCAAAAATGAATTTAAAAATGAAACCAACGATGGGGTATTACATCCCAGTTGCGTTCGAGGTATCACCGCAGTGTCAAAAGAAACGAGGTCCGGGCGCGAAGACGTGCGTTCCAACCTCTAAAAACAAACGCGCCATCGAATCCGAGAAACGCGTGTTAACCCGAGCGTACGCCAGGTTTAAAATCCATCCCGAGTTCGTCCCAGAAGTCTACCAAAGACTATTACACGTCAAATACGACTTCCGACACCGATTCCCGTCCACTGGTATTCTCGCTTTAGTCTACTGCTTAGAGAGATTCCCGAACAGCACCGTCTCTTTGCACGGGTTTGATTTCGTCGGCGAAACGCCAAAAATCGGCCACTACTGGGAGAAGATATTCAAGCTCAGAACGGTGCACTCGCTCAAGTTGGAGAAGCAGTTCGTCGGGAAACTGATTCAAACGGGAAGGGTGAGCATTTTGTAGCCCCCGAGAGCAGCTCAGAGGAGGAAGATTTTAGTCTCTAGTTTATTAGATTTTTAGTACTTTACGTAGCGCGCACTAAAAAACGTTACAACTCCTCTCGTTATTCTTATTATTATTGTTAGTAGTCGTCGTCGTAAGTGCAGCAGTGGATGACACTTGCAACAATGGGGTCGGAGAACGGTTCAAAAGCGACGACGGCGACGAGTAAATCGTCGTTGAGTCGCATGGGCGCGATGATTATTCTTTCCCTTTTCGCGTTCGTTTTCTTTTCGATGACGACGACTTTGGGGAACTCGTCGTCGAACTCGTCGTTAGGAGGAGGAGAAGGAGGATTAGGAGGAGGTAGACGACGCGTGCACACGAAGATGGCGAACTTAGCGAGCGAGTCGCCGGAGATGTTAGGATTGACGGTGCAGAAGAGGGAGAAGAAGAGGGAAACGACGAGCGAGGACGACGAAAAGAGGAGGAGGCGAGGAGGACAGGCAAAGTTAGGGGCCAACGCAGACCACGTGTCAGAAAAAGAAGAAGAACGAGAAATAATAATGCTACCGCACGTGCGAACGAATATCTACGATCCACTACCGAACCAATTCCAACTGAACGGCGAGCCGTTCGATTTCACCTCGCTGCGAGGTAAAGTCTCGCTCTTCGCGAACGTGGCGAGTAACTGAGGGTACGCGAGCGCAAACTATAAAGGCTTTGCCGGTTTGCGCGAACGCTTCGCATCGAAAGACGTGCAAATAGTCTCGTATCCGTGTAATCAGTTTGGGCATCAAGAACCGGGCACGCCGGAGGAGATATTAAAGTTTGCCAAAGAACACGCGTACCCGGAGGATGCTATTTTAATGCAAAAAGTAGACGTAAACGGGAAGAACGCGGATGAAAATTGGAAGCTACTCAAAGCCGCGTTTAAAAACAAAGACGTCTTTTGGAACTTTGAAAAGTTTCTGGTCGATCGAAACGGTGTTCCTAAAAAGAGATACGGCAGCACGTGGTCGAAAGACATCGCCAAAGATATCGAAACTCTCTTGAGCGAAGAAGAAGAGCAAGCCGGCGAAGACTTGTAAAAAATGTGAGCGCTACGCTCGCGTAAAAGAGGAAGAGAGAAAGAGAAAGGAAAAGAACAAAGGTTTCCCTCTGCTACGCGTATAAAGTGACGGCGCACTCCGATAAAGATTATCTCGGGTCGCTCGATAGAACGCAGTAGTATGAGAGAGAGAGAGAGAGAGAGAGAGAGAAGCGTGTTGATTCGTTGTATTAATAAATTTTACGAGTAAAGTTGAAGAGAAAAAGTTCGTTAGAAAAAGCGACAGAAGGACCCCTCCCCCAGCTCTTCTCATGACGGCGTCGACGACACACGAGGATTTCGAATACGCTCGATGGCTGGACTCGAACGTGAGTACGCTCGTGAAAGCGGACAAAAAAAACGCGTTCGAGGTTTTTTCCTTCGCCTCCGAGAACGCCAAAGATGCAAAGATATCCTACGCGCACATGGGGACGATGTGTGAAACCAAGAGAGGATTGTTCTGCGCGGCGTTTCAGTGCTCCACGTCTGGGTGCGAAGGGAAACCAGGGCAGCACGTTCGGTTTTGCACGAGCGAAGACAAGTGCGAGACGTGGACGGAGACGAAAGTGCCCATGTTTGGGTTGAACGCGCTGTGGTCGCCGGTGTTGCATTATCTGGAACAGACGGATGAGATTCTGTTGTTTTATAGCGAGAGCAGGAAGCAGTTATCCCCGGGCGGCGATGTGAAGCTCATTCGGACGAGAGACGAGGGAATGTCGTGGTCGGAACCGGAGACGATACTCACGCACGAATCACTCGGAGGCGTCCCGAAAGTCATCGCGAACAGAGTGTGCCCCGGTCTCAGAGAAGAGTGTCTTCGCCTTCCGTTTTGGACCGAACCGACCGATAGTTGGCTTCGATATCGACAGTATCATCCGATGGAAGAAAACGCGTCGTTAAAGAAGAAAGTATATCACAGTCCACCGGGGAGTCGGGATGATGACAGCGAAAGCGTGTACTCGGGCACGATTGACTCTCACGACGGTGGGAAAACCTGGGAAGCTCCTCGGATAAAGCAACTGGTCAAATTTCCCGAACATACGTGGTTGATTGAAAATAGCGTGCTGAGAAGTGCGCTTCAGAACGACTACTCGATGTACATGAGAAGCGCGACTGGAGAGGTTTGGTACAGCTCGGGCGATGATGCTCAACAGTATTGGAGCACTCCAGAGCCCATTCCAAATCTCCCCAATCCGAATTCAAAAGTAAGCGCGAACGTAGATAGCTTCGTATACACTACCGCGAACGGAGAGGTAAAAGAACGCGTCGTCCTCGCGCTCAATCCGTCGAAAACGAAAAGAGCTCCGCTCGGTCTTTACATTTGCCGCGCGCACAATAGAGAGGAGAGCGGGAATCAGAAATACCCTTTCATAGAAGTCGAAGGCGACCCGAACGGTAACTTTGCCTACCCGACGACGTTCATATCGTCGGACGGAAGCGTCTTCGTCATTTATACCGCGTGGGACGTCGGTATTCGCGTCTACCGAGTTCCTTCTTTGGATCTCGAAACGGCTTTGGTTTCCTAATAACGTTTGTATGATTATATCACCACGCAGTTGCTGTTCAAATTCTCTCTCTCTCTCTCTCTCTCTCTCGAAGTTCTCTCGCGACGTGATATTTTGTATTCGCTTCTTTTTCTCTCTCCTGCTTCAAAAAATTTCATCTGCAAAATACGTCAAAAATTTCCCCGGCGGCGGCTTAAAATTACGCGAGAAAGTTTACGAACGAACGCGCGGATTATCGATCATTTCCTCTGCGAATACTCAAAAATTACCACCACTCGTCGTACGTTTTAACCACGCGAAGCATTCAGAGCGTTACTAATAAACGTCTCACATCATGCCTAAAAAATCCACCAAATCCAAATCCAAGCGAACGACGTTGAAGCAGAAATACAAAGTCATTCGTAAAGTGAAAGAGCACCACAAGAAGAAGCGGAAAGAGGAATCTCGCCTGAAAAAACTCGGGATCAAACCGAAGAAACCGAAAGAGATTGGCGGCGTCCCGGCGAATTACCCGTACAGAGACGAGTTAATCAAAGAGATGAAGTTTGAGAACTTTCGTCAAGATCACATCAAAGAGCAGAAGAAGTTGGAGAGGAACCAGAAGCGAGCGGAGAATAAAGCGAAGGCGAAGGCGGGGGGAGAGTTTGAAGATTTGGCGACGATGGCGAAGAAGAAAGAAAACGCGTACGAGATGAAGTTGAAAGCGCAGTTGGCGGAGACTCTTGGTAGTTCTGCAGATGGCATGCAAACGGCGGACGATAGGGATTCGGACGCCAGTCGCCGGGCGTATTACAAGGAGTTCGTAAAAGTGGTCGAGTTGTCGGACGTGGTTATTCAAGTGTTGGACGCGAGAGACCCGTTGGCGTGTCGAGCGCCCGAGGTGGAGAGGTTCGTGAGGAAGACGAATCCTGGGAAGAGGGTGATTTTGTTGCTGAACAAGATTGATTTAGTGCCGAAGAGCAACGTGGAGGTACGTTTTTTTATCGTTTTTGTTTTATCGTTTATTCTCTCTCCGCGGGGGTGATGAAGAAAATATTTAGCGGATTTCGCTGATGTCCTGCGCGCTAAATGCTACACACATTTGTGCGGGATGCTTGACGTTTACCAATATAATGATAGGAAGAGTCTGACTCGCGGAGTGAATTTGTTTTTCGTTTTTTCGTCCAATCTTTTGCTTTTGTTTTAAAGACTCACCGCCGGACCAACCGATTCTTCTATTTATCGACGCAGGCGTGGCTGAAATATTTCCGCGAAGAGCTTCCTGCGATTGCGTTTCAAGGCAACAAAAAATCTAAATCCAACGGTGGCGGGGCAACCTTATTGCAACTGTTGAAGAACTACGCCAGAAATAAAAATATCAAAACGTCTATTACCGTCGGCATCGTTGGGTTTCCGAACGTCGGTAAATCTTCCATCATCAACGCGTTGACGAGATCCTCGACCTCCGCCGCGACTGGGAATACTCCAGGAATGACCACGAAAGCGAAAGAGATTATTTTGGACAAACACGTGAAACTTTTAGACAGTCCTGGCGTGGTTTTTTCGTCTGCGAACGGTGAATCGGAAGGCGCGACGGCTCTGAGAAACTGCGTCAAAATCGAACGTCTGACGGATCCGATTGCGCCGGTGCACGAAATCATCCAAAGGTGCCCTCAAGAGAAACTGATGGTGACGTACAAAACTGGAAAGTGGGCCGATGTGGACGATTTCTTGAGACAAGCCAGTCGCTCCATGGGAAAACTGAAGAAAGGTGGTATTCCAGATTTAGTCGCCTCGGCAAAAGTTATCTTAGCCGATTGGAACGCCGGGAAGATCCCGTACTTTACGCAACCGCCAAAATTTCGCGAAGGACACGAACAACACGCCTCGACTGAGTTTGTTTCTATCGAAGCAAAAGAATTTGACGTCGAGACCGCGTACAAGAACGAAACGTCTACGGTTATCGCGGGTTTACCAGAGAATGACGACGTCGATTTCGCGTTGATGAGCGATACCATCGGTTCGGGGATGATGATTGAAGAGCACGAGGATGTTTTGATAGAAAGAGCACAAACGAATGGCGGCGCAGGAGCGAGAAACATTGACGACGACGACGACGACGAGGAAAATATGGACATTTCAGAGGAGGAAGAAGCGGAAGAGTTGGACGACGGCTCTGGAAAAAGAAAAACATCTGCCGCCGCCAAGCGCGCCGAACGCGCGATGGAAATTTCCAAGCGCGCCGACGCCAAGGCGCAACTCGGAAGAAACAAACAGTTATACGGCAACGAAGGACAATATAATCCTGCGCAAGAAAAAGCAAAAAGAAAGCGCATGAAAAAAGATAAAGAAATCGCTAAGAACTTGGAACAAGACGAAGGCGACGGAAGTGATTTCGATTGGAGCGAAGACGAAGACGTAGAAATGTAAAAAAATCTCCCTCATCCTCCTATATTATATAACTAAAGCGCATATCCTATACTAAGTACTAGTACGTGCCTCAAAGCGATAACAACGGGGCGTCGTCGTCGATGTCGCTCTCTAACAAAGATTCTTCCGTGTTCTCACCGTCGCTTCCACTGCCGCTCGTCTCTCCTTCGTTCTCTTCTTCTTCTTCTTCTTCTTCTTCCTCGTCGGATCGATCCTCTTCCTTCAAAATCCAAAAGAAGACTCTCCCGGATAAAAAGAGCATCCGCCACACGTTTAGCGCTAACTTTGCGGTCCATACGCGAGCTATTACTTTTGCACCGGAGTTCGAATTTCCATCGTTAATCAACGTCGCGCTTAAAACAGTTGGTAAAAACACGACGCCGACTCCCGCGACCATGACTTCTCTAGCGAAAGCAAACGATTTCGTCGCATACATCAGACCGTCCAACACAAAAACCACGGCGTTGACCGGTTGCGCGAAGGTCACGAGCATCCACGTTTTGCCGAGATAATAATTTGTCAGTTCATCGCCTACGAACAGCTTACGAGCCGCGGTTCCAAAAGCTAAGAATATCGCGCAAAAGAAAAAGCCGAGGCTGACGCCGTAGGATAGCAATCGCACCGTCAACGATCGCAACTTTTTAATCGATTTGATCGAATACAATCTGCTTCCGTAAATCGTTCCAATCGTAGCGAAACCGTCAACAATGTAGCTACACACCAACCAAAGCTGCGCTGTGAGATGATGCGCCGCGAGACCTGCTACCGGCAATTTTCTCGACGCCACAATCATGGCGACGAAGAACGAGAGTTGAAGCAAAATGCTCCGTCCAAACATATTGAGAGCGTCTACGAAATACTTTTTACTTTCTTCTTCTTCTTCTTCTTCTTCTTCTTCGGCTGCCTCTCTTCTCCGTCTCATTTCTATCCTCCTCCTTCGCATCGTTCGTTCTAACCCAATCTTCTTCGGACGACTAAAATAAACAATCGCCCACCCTAAAACCGCGTGAAACATCACCACCACAAAATACGCCAGCCCGAGCGCGTCCAACGCCTCTTTCTCTCCTTTTCCCTCGGACGACGACGACGCGTGTAACACGACGCAAACCATCAGGACTTGTAAAAATGCCACCACACTATTCATCACCGACACCACGTGCACGTGACCGTACCCTCCTATAATTCCTACCGCGGCGTTCGAGCTCGTCTTAAACGGCATCGAGAGGCACCGCCAGGCGTAATACCCTCGCCCGATATCCATCCGGTCTGTCTCTCCCAAAGTGCTAAACAAACTGTTTCCAGAGACGAGTAAGAGTGCCCCTGCACTCGCGCCGGCGAGAACGGAAACGACCAGACTTTTCTTGCAATGCTTTCCCAAGAGCTTTTTCTTCTTTCCCTCGTCGGTTTCGTCGAGATGTTTCGCCACCAGGCTTCCAACTTGCGACGTGGAACCGTCCACCAGGAATTGGAAAACGGTCGTGCCTAAGTTGGAAATGCTCACGCAGACGCCGAACGCGGCGAGCGCGGAAGAACTCTTTCGTTTCCCCAAAATCACGTGTTGTAACGCTAAACCGATCGGTCCTGCTGCGTTTTGCACGGACGCGGAGAGCGACGCTTTGAGGAGCTCGATGTGCGAGATGTCATCTCGCTCGCTCCTTCTCAACATGATTGCGACAGTTACAAGCGTCAAAACTCTGACGGAGAAACGTAAGACATGACGCAAAGAACACCATCGACGGGGGCGTTCTCGCTCGCGCTTTTCCGGTGGCACCTTTGCGCGCGCGCTGTTTTTCTCTGCCTCTTTTTCGTCTCCGCGCCGTACGGACGATTTTATACCCCAAAAGCGAAGTCGTCGCTCTGGTGGGGTCCCGCAGTCGACGGACGAATCGGATGGACGGTGCAAGAGCTCGCGAGTCCAATCGCGTTGCTTTCGTTTTACCACTGTCGGGACGAAACGTGGTTATTCAGCTTTCCGAATGCTACAAATACCACGAACAATGGAGGCACGGTGCTCGTTTTGAGTTGGTTTTTTGTGCATTACATGCACCGAGCAGTCGTGTGGCCGTGGAGAAGGACGATGGGGAAAACCAATTTCCCGGTTGTTGGTGAGTCTTGATGTGTTCGTTTTTGCGCGCAAACGCGCGATTTTAAAAAGGCTGTGATGAACGAATATCCGCGCTTCTTAAGTCCAATTATGATGCACAAAACGATATATATGGTTGAATTTCTTCTTCTGAGCTTTATTTTTGCGCTTGGTGCGCGTTTGCGCGTGCATTTGAAAAGCGCATGTTTTTCGCTCGCTCGCTCGCTCGACTCACTCTCTTTCTCTCTCTCTCTCTCTGCGCTCTCCGCGCGCGTTCTCGAACAAACAGGTTCGGCAATCCTGTTCAACTTTTTTAACGGCAAATTCATCGCGTCGGAACTACGAGCGATAGGAGGTATTCGTCGCTCTCAGGACGATGTGTTGTTTAAACTCGGTCTCGTCCTCGCCGTATTTGGAGCGCTCGTCAACGTCGTATCGGACGAAATCCTCCTCCGCAGGCGAAGGGCGAATACGAGAGCGACGCCGTCCCGCGCCGCCGCGCGTCGCCACTCCGTCGTCTCCACCAACAAAAGCAGCAAATACATCCTCCCAAACGGATTCTTCTTCGATTACGTGTTATGTCCAAACTATCTCGGCGAATTCATCGAGTGGCTCGGCCTCGCCGTCGCCACGAACAACCTCGCCTTGCGCGCGTTCGCGCTTTGGACGTTCGCCAACCTCTTCCCGCGCGCCGTAAACTATCGACGGTGGTACGTGGACACGTTCGGAGAGAAAGCGGTCGGAAAGCACAGGAAAGCTTTCCTGCCCTTTCTCGTTTAATTATTTATACTGAGAGAATGATTATAAACAAGTGTGTTATATATACACGCATAGAGCTTTGTAATAGTAGTAATATAGGCACCAAGCGGAAAAATGATATTTCACATCCCCTACGTACCGGCTTGTTTTTTGTGCGTGTGGGCTCTTTTCTTGACGTACCAAAGATTCGTTTGTTAAAAACACGTGGCACTGCCTCTGATATTCAGACAGTTGTTTTTTTCCCTTGTTTTTCCATTTTATCCAAACGGCTACACAACAACAACACCACAGTGCGAAGACGAAACACTCCTCCTTTTCATCATCATCGTCATCATGTTTGCGACGACAACCCACCACCAAACGCACCTTTCGTCCTCCTCTTTGGCTGGATCGAAGAATAACCAGCGATCGTGCCGCTGCGCGCGACCGAGGACGACGACAAAGATGATGATGATGATGAATTCCCCAGAAAGTAAATCATCATCGTCCAATTCGTTAACCTCTTCCTCCTCTTTGTTCGGGAATAACAACGATTTTGCTGCGTCTTCTTTAAGACGCCAGATTGCGAGAACGACCACGTTATCGAAATCGAAAGTGGTGAAAGTATCCGCCGCCGCGTCGTTTGAGATTTCCCAAGAGGCGAAGAAGACGGCGTTGTTAGGCGTCCTCTTCGGTGGTTGGTACGCGTTTAACATCGTTTTCAACATTTACAACAAGCAAGTGTTGAAAGCGTTCCCGTATCCGTGGCACTGCACGATGTTCCAATTTATGGGTGGATGCGTTTTAATCGCTCTCATGTGGGGTTTGAACTTAGTGGAAAGACCGAAGAAGGAGGTTTTCTCCACGGAGAATTTGAAGATGGTATTGCCGCTGGCGATGATTCATACGCTCGGAAACTTGTTGACGAACATCTCGTTGGGTAAAGTTGCGGTGAGTTTTACGCACACAATCAAAGCGATGGAACCGTTTTTTAGCGTTTTGTTTTCGTATTTGTTTTTAGGGGCGACGCCGAGTCCAGCAGTCGTGGCTGCGTTGGTGCCGGTGGTTGGCGGCGTCGCGTTGGCGAGTTTGGCGGAGGCGAGCTTTAATTGGATCGGTTTTGGCGCCGCCATGGGGTCGAACGTCGTCTTTCAGTCCAGAAACGTTTTTTCGAAGAAAGTTATGGGAGGGAACAAAGGCGTGAAGATGGATAACATCACTTTGTTTTCCGTGATGACGTTGTTGAGTGCGGTGATTTCCTTACCGTTGGCGGTGGTTGTCGAAGGCGTGAAATTCACGCCAGCGGCGTTGGCCACGAGCGGGTTCCCGTTGGCGGACATGATGCAAAGAGTATTTATTACCGGGGCGACGTTCCACTTGTACCAACAAGTCTCGTATATGATTTTGCAACAAGTGACTCCAGTCACGCACTCGGTCGGTAACTGCGTGAAGAGGGTGGTTGTCATCGCCTCCTCGGTGTTGTTCTTCCGCAACCCGGTGTCTCCGTTGAACTTGGCCGGCACAGCCATCGCGTTGGCGGGCGTCTTTGCGTACTCGCAAGTCGCGAAGAAAGGTGGTGGTGGTAAATCTTCTGGCGGCGCGTACACGGACGAGTTCAGACGGATCACCGGTTTGGTTAACTTGAAAGACAACTAATACGCGCGCTGTTTTTGTGCGTACGACGAGCGTGTGTTTGTATGACTTTCAGCGACGAAAAACCAATAACTACTTACATTGTAGAAGTATTTTGTGTACTTTCAACTTTCTTTCTTTCTAAGAGCTATAAACTATGCGCGCATCGTTTTTCACACGTAAAACCATCGCGCGACGACACTTCCTTCCCTAATCTTTCGCGTTGCGCGTCTTCTCCACGAACGTCTCTACCAAACCTCTAATTTTCTTTTTCGCGTGTTCGTCCAGCCACAGTTTCACGCTCTCTTCCTCGTCTTTCACCTGTAACTCTTTGCTCATCACTTTCTCGCACGTTTTTTTGCATATCGTTTTGTATTCCTCTTTCGAGATGTCTTTGTTCTCGTAAAACGGTTGGAGGTGTTTCTTGACGACTTCGAGAATCGCAATCTTCATGTTCGGCCGAGAAGGATATTGCGCGTGTTGAACGATGCGCTTGTTCTCCTCCTCCTCTTCCGTGGTCGTCCTTTTCCTCTTCTTTTCTTCGCTCTCCTTCTCTCTCTTCGCTTGTAAAAGCATCTCCCCTTTGGTAAATTCATAAAAGACGAATCCAACTGGATTTCTCCCCGCACATAAGAAATCAAATCCGTTCTTTTCGACCGCTTCTCTCGCGATTTGTTCTTTCTCCGCGCCAAATTTCACCGAATATTCGGACACTTTTACGATGTTTTCGAGTTCTGCTCGTGATTCAGGTTTGATTGGAAGTGTTCGTGACATTCTTCTTTCAGCGCGCTTTCCTAACGGTTTTTTATCGAGTGTTTTGCCGCTTCGGGAAAAGGTACATCTTCACTCTAAAACGCGCTTTATTGCGGAGAACAGGAAAGAGCAGAGAGCATTCAAAACGCGTCGTAAAGAGAGGATACAGAAGAATGATGCTTTCAACGACGAGCAGCGCGAGTGGCGGGATTTCTCTCCCTCGCGCGTCGACGATAAAGCGTAAAACGCCTCTCATCATCACGCAAAGAAGCGGAAGAGTCGCGAAACGACGTCACCGTTCCTTCAACAACGCGTTGAAGACGACGGAAGACGAAGACGCTTTTCTGAAGAAGCAGACGACAAGAAAAGATGACGACGGTGGTGATGCTTTCTTCTTTTCGAGAGAAAAAGGAATCGAGACGAAAGCGACGGCGATGTGTTTGAGCGCGCTGATGGTGATGATGTCGTTTCCGAATGCCTCCTTTGACGCCGTGGAGGCGATGGAAATATCTTCAAACAAAGAGACGACGACAAGAACAACAACACTAAGAACGACGACGAACAGAGAAAAAGGAACACAAGATAAACTATTCGACGATTTCGTTTTGCCTCCTCCTTCTTTGTCTTCTTCTTTGTCTTCTTCGGATGATGACGCGGGAAGGACTACGAACGCGACGACGAGGAACGCGGGGACGATGCTGTTATCGAGCGAGGACGAAGAGGACGAAGATTTGAACGCGCAGCTCGCCGAGGCCATACGGAAAGGCGACGCGTCGAAGATTGCGGACATCGGCGTAAAGTTGAAAGAGAAGGAGGACAGAGAGAAACAAAAGTTAATCGAGCCGAATTACGTGACGAAAGTGCAAAAAGCGGCGCCGTTGAAAGACGAGGAGAAGTCGGTGGTGGATTTGTTCACGAAATCAAAGTCCGCGGTGGTTTTTATAACCAACGTCGCGGTACGGAGAGACGCGTTTACGTTGAGTTTGACCGAGCAGCCGCAAGGCGCCGGGTCCGGGATCATTTGGGACGACGAAGGGCACGTGGTGACTAATTATCACGTCATTCGGAACGCGAACGAGTTGAAAGTGCAGTTTAGTTTACAAAACAATCGCGGGCCAAATAGCAAAGGGAAAATAAACGACGTTTTGGACGCGTGCGACGCCGTGGTTGTCGGTTTCGACGACGATAAAGATATCGCGGTTTTGAAATTGATGGACGAAAGTTGTTACACGAATAAAGCGAGAGCGTTACCGATCGGATCCTCGAGTAGTTTACAGGTTGGTCAAAAAGTCTTCGCGATTGGAAATCCGTTCGGTTTAGACCACACGTTGACGACTGGCGTCGTGTCCGGGTTATCGAGACAGATTCAAAGCGGGAACACGGGAAGACCGATCGATGGAATCATTCAAACCGATGCGGCTATTAACCCAGGGAATAGTGGTGGTCCTCTGTTAAACTCTTCCGGACAACTCATCGGATTAAACACCGCCATTTATAGCGCTTCCGGTACCTCCTCCGGCGTCGGTTTCGCGTTACCCGTGGACATGGTCACCGGCATCGTCGACCAAATCATCCGTTTTGGCAGAGTCACTCGGCCAATCATCGGCGTGTCCTTTGCCCCGGATGAAATCGCCGAACAGTTAGGTTTAGGAGGCGTGTTAGTGCTGGACGCAAGAGAGGGCGGCCCGGCCGAAAGAGCCGGCATCCGAAGCACGAAACGCGACGACTCTGGTCGTTTACTCCTCGGCGACGTCATCGTTGGCATCGACGATGAGAAAATCGAAGACTCCTACGACCTCTACAGAGCCTTAGACACCCACGTCGTCGGCGATTCGGTTAAAGTCTCCGTCTTTCGCGACACCGACCGAAAAGTCCTCGATTTTCTCGTCAAGTTGGACGACATCAAAGACATGAAACCGCCGTCGACGAACCGAAAAATCATCCGCCCGAACGGTCGCTCGCCGTCCTCCTCCTCCCCGTCGCCCGGTGACGACAGTAGCAATAGTAGTAGTAGTAAAGGGTTAAGAGGTCGGTTCGAGCCTTTGACGCCGCCGACGACGCGCTAAAAAGTAGTAACTGTCCGCTAAAAGTAATACATACTCATTAGTACTAGTATGTAGTTCAATTTGTCTAAAGAAATGTCACAAAACTTCTCTCTCTTTCTTTTCGAAGTTTGCGCTTTGTTTTTTACTTCTAGTTTTAGAGGGGAAAAGAAGAAAAAAGGACTAGCAAATCAAATTTTTGTGGAGCCCATACGTGTCACCTTCTCCGAGTTACGAGTGTTCACCTCTCTTTGAAAAAGCGCTCACAAATTGGTGTCTCAAATGATGATTGAACAGCGCGCCTCCGCGCATCATCAGGAGACGACGACGCAGAACTCTCTCTCGGAGACGCAATCGAACAACGAGAACAATAATCCCATATCTTCGGATTTTCTTTCGTCGCCGATTAAGAAGCGGCCGATTTATAACAGTGCGACGACGAATGGAATGGTTGTTGCGTCCAATGCAGAGGCCACGCCGACGGGTGCCACGTTGCAAAAACATCCGAACCAAACGACGACGACGGCTGTGATGACGAACGGGGACGACGCGCGCGCGGTGCAACCATCGTCGTCGGAAACGGCAAAACAACAACAACAACAAATACAACAACAGCAAATGCAAAAGATATGTTCTCGATGCGCGTGCCTCGCCTCGTGCGCGTGGCACAAATCCAAAACAACACCGAACGCCTCCTTGTGCGAGACGTGTTACCGCGTGGAAGCGTTAGAGTTGGTCGATAAAAAATGCCACTCGTGCGAAACGACGAAAACGAGTCGGCAGTGGTACAAGTCGAAAATCACCGTCGGCGACTTGTGCAAGAGGTGCTATCGAATCGAACTGGTCGCGTTGCAACACAAGACGTGCATCGCGTGCTCGAGCAAAACGACCAGTGGACACTGGTATAAGAGTAAACTCTTACCGGACGGGGATTTGTGTAATAATTGTTACGGGAAGGTGCGTTTCGCGTCGTCGGAGTTTCTCGTGTTTCCTTTTCGAGCTTTTCGCGCGGCGTTTTTTTTTCCTCTCTCTCCCTTTTAATTTGTAAAGCACTGACCACTTAAAACTTTAACCGAACGAATCGCAACAACAACAACAACAACTTTAACAACAGGAATACAAACTTATGAAGAAGAAAATGGCGGAGATGAAAGCGTTGGAGGAGCTCGCCAAAAAGAAGGAACAGGAAGAGAAGGGTGGTTGATTTTCTTTTTCTTTTTTTTGAGCACCTTTTTTGCTCGGTTTCTTTCCGAAAAAAAGGGGTGCTCAAGAGTGCTCGACGAGAGAACTAGAAGTCAAAGCATAGAACTAGAAGTCAAACAAACGCGCGCGAGAAGAGAGAGAGAGAGAGAGAGAGAGAGAGAAAACAACAACAGAACGTGATTACGCACGTGTGTACAATTATAATTTTTTCAAATGTATACTTACCGAAAAAAGTACGAGAACCACAACGTATCTAAATATTTTGCTCATCACAATCTCGGCGTGGCGCCGCTAAGGAATATCTTCCCCGTGATACCAAACTTACCGGCGACGAAAAATGCCAAGTCGCGAAAGAGACTCACCGGTCCTTTTCCAGTTTCCAAGGCGCCGACGAATCTCGAGGCGTTCATGATAGCTTCAGTCGGAGGTCTTCGCGTGTTCGAATACGATTGCAACGCCTCGTTCACTTTGCTCGGATTTTTTATATCCGCCCCGCACGTCGCCAAACACTTCGCTAAAACGTACGCGTCTTGCATCGCTTGGTTGGCGCCTTGACCTAAGAACGGTGGCATGGCGTGCGCGGCGTCGCCAACCAACACGACTTTTCCGTTCGAAGAGCTCCAACTGTCCAGAGGTTCGTGGAAGAAGACGCCGATTTCGAAAAACCGTTCGCATCGCAAGCAAAGACGCAAGACGTCCGCGGGCATGTTCGCTTTCATCATCTTGTTGTGCGCGTACTCTTTCGTCACCGACGAGTTGGCACGCCAGGACGGGTTACTGTTGGCGCTCCCTAACGGTTCGTTCGAGCAAAAGGCTAAGTTATGCCTTTTCTTGTTCTCCCCGCCACCGGTGAACACTAACGAATACGCGCCGTCGCCGAACCATTGGTGCGCGGTGGTTCGATCGCTCAATTCTCGGATTAAATCTTCCGGTTTATCGTCCACCCCAGTCACGCCGAATAAAATTTTAATCCCAGAGTATATCGGTTCTTTCCTACCACTAGTACTACTACCGCCGCTCCTACTGCTGTTGCCGCTGCCGCTGCTACTACCATCACCGCTACTTGCATTACTTTCCACCACGCACTTCCTCGCCAACGAGTCAATGCCGTCCGCGCCTACGATCAAATCAAACTTTCTCGTCTCGGTCGTCGTCCCGTCTCTCCTCCTCAACTCGACTTCACCCGACTCGGCGTCGACGCCGAGAACCTCGCACCCGAGCACAACCTCGCACGTCTCCTCGTTCAAACTCTCCCGCAAACTCTGACTCAAATCCGCTCTCATGACCGTCCCGGCCATAACTTCTCCACTCTTTTCGTTCACCAACAACTCTTTCGCGTTCGTTAAAAAATCGCCTCTCACTTCCTTCTCGATATCCACCTCGAACAAGCGCGTTCGAGCGATATCGCACCGTCTCGACAAGACCGCTCTTAACGCGTTCGCGTTTTTCGAAAACACCTCCTCGTACACCCCTAACTTTTCCAGAACGGCCGCGCCGCCGTTGATGTTAAACCCGCCGCCTACGTTCCCGTCCAAAGCGTTCGGGTTCTTATCCAACACGGTTATTTTCAGCTTCTTCGAAAGCGTCGGTTTCCTTGTCGTATCTAAAGGCGACGATAACATTTTTTGCATCGCGAGCGCGGTGGTTAATCCCGCCGGTCCCGCGCCTAACACGCACACGGAATACACATCATCATCGTCCTCGTTGTTTTTATTATTGCGTTCGTGCTCTTTTTCTTTCTCGTCGTCGTTATTATCGTCGTCATCGTCAGTGCTCTCCCTCGCGCGCGGTACCCTTCTTTGTCTTCGTTTCCCCAAACGACGTTGATGCCGCTGCTGCTGATGACGACGTTTTGAGGAGAAAATTCGAGAAGAAGAAGAAGAACAACAACGCGAAGAAGAAGAAGAAGAAGAGAGCAGCGAACGGGACATCGTCGTCGTTCTTTTTCTCGCGGGAAGAAGCGGCGCCTCGATGTTGTTGTTGTTCTCGCGCACCCTTTTTCTAACGAAAACACGAACGCGATTTCGACGTTTCTCCTCAGACCAAAAGCATCATCATCGTCTCAGAGAGAGACAGAGGGAGGGAGAGAGATGACGACGCGTCCTCGCGGTCGTCTTTCGCGCGTCCTTTTCGCGCGTCTTCTTCTTCTTCTTTTGTTTTTGTGTACCACGAACGCGTTTGCGGCGATGCGAGAAGAAGATGAAGACGACAACGCGAACAACAACGTGGGGTTGGAATTCGAGGTGGAGAAAGACGACGAGATGGATGTGAACGAAGACGAAGACGGAACGAAGAACGACATGGAATCGTACGCGTTACAATTGGACGATTTTACCGGGGAAATTTTGAAACCTCCACGGCAAAAGCTACGACAGGAACCGGAGTGGATGAGCGCACTCGCGAGTGTCCCTGGCAATTGTAGTAAGAAAGGAGGCAACGGAAGAGACGAAGACGAAGACGACGAGGTGTCTTTACATCGCATGCCTTTACGCTTACCGACGAATCGAATTCAGTTGAAAGACGTGTTCGTCACGAGAGAGAATTATAAACGATTAGGTTTTGGAGGGATAAAGAGGTACTACGCGCTCCCTCCGAACGCCGGGGCGATCGCGAAGAAGTACCGTTGGAAGAGGTGCGCCGTGTTGGGGAATTCGGGGACGCTTTTGGACGCGTCGTTTGGAGGCACGATTGACTCGCACGACGTCGTGTTTCGGATGAACCAGGCGCCGGTGAAAGGGTACGAGTTACACGTGGGGAAAAAGTCGACGTTTCGAGTGTTGAATTCGTTGTGGTCGCACAGGTATTCGCACGGGTACGCGCCTTGGGATCCGGGGTATCAGAACCTGCCGTTGGAGAAGGACGTAACGTTGATTTTGACGCGCGTAGACGCGACGATTTTCAACGAGATGCACGAGTTTTGGAGGAAAAGGAGACCAGATATTACGCTGCTGATTTTATCGAGTAAAGTGATTAACATTATTCGACAGACGTTGGTTGATTATCGGTCGAGATTGTGCGCGGCTGGGGTAGAATCCGCCGGTGGTCCCGGTGGGAACACGCCCAGTTCTGGATGGGTTTCCGTATACGCCGCCATGCAGCTGTGCGGCAAAGTGAACGCGTACGGGTTTGGGACCAAAGTAGCTGGAGCTGGAGAAAACGGAGCGAGCAAAGAGGTTTCTTACCACTATTACACGGGCATGGCGGCGAGAAAGTTTGGCACGGACGTGCACTCGTTCGAAAGCGAGAAAATGTTGATTGAACATTTAGATCGATCGAAGAAAATCACGTTGTGCACATCCGCGGGAAGTAAGGAAGATAGCAACAAAAAGCATCGCAGAGGCTTCATGCCAGTAGACGCGCAGTGCGGGAAAGCTTAGTAATATATTTTAGGATAGTTTATATACGGTAGTCAAATCAATAGTATTCGTTCTTTACAATCATAAGAGAGGGAATTGAAGTTTTAGATGAATTCCTTTTACTTTTTCTTCTTCCCTTCTAACTCGTTCTCATCGTCGGAATCTTCGGTATTTTCCTCATCTTCGTCCTCGCCCTCGTCGTCACTTCTCACGTCTTCCGCCTCGCCTTTCGTGACGACTTTAATCGCTACTTTCAAAATTAAATAAAACCAATACGCCTGCAACGCCAAGACTATGTACAACAAAACTATGCACGACCAATACCCAATCAGTAACGCCAAATTCCTTTCCACGTTCACAAACTTTCTGCATTCGAAATGCGAGCTGTAAACGACGTAAGGATACATGACCAACCTGGTGATAAAAAACGTCACCATAAACACCCCGAACAAAACGTCCGCCATAAACTGACACCGCTTCCCGACTGTAATCGCTCTTTGCGTCGCCATCGCCCTATTATTATTACTTCTACCGCTCCTCTTTTTATTCAACTCGATCTTCCTCGCGTCCGCGACGTACTTGAACAACTTTGCCACGTGCAAAGGCACGTCCGCCGGGTCCAACAACAACATGATTATCCCCCCGACTCTCGTGAACCCGTACGCGTACGATATCCCGATCAAAAACACCGTCGAGAAGTGATGCAACAGCATCTCCCTCTTATCTTTCCTGTCGTACTCTAATCCGACTGAAATTATCTCCGCCACGTACCTCGCCACGTACAGCAAATAATACCCTCTAAAATCCGCCGACGTTCGCGAATCGCTCGTCTGATTTTTCCACCAGTTAAACGACGGCCAAAACCACGGCTGCGTCTTCACGATTCGCAAGCCGAGGAGAAAAAAACTCAGATAAATCATAGCCTCTAACGCGGATTGCGAGAACTTTTGCACCGCTTTTTTCATCATCCTCTCCTTCCTCCTCTTGGTCTTCTTCTTATTTTTCTTATCGTCCTCTTCTTCGCCCAACGAGGACGAATTTAAACACTTCCGCGCGATCGGTTCCACCAGGAACACTTTCACCGTTTTGTTCAAAACGAACAACGCCACGGACATCACGCAGACGACTTTGACGTCCACATCGAGCGAAGGCTCGCGGAATAACATCTTCTCGTCCTTCTTCATCATAAAACGTTGGGGAGAATTCAACAAAGAAAAAAAACTCATCTTCTTCCCATCATCAGAAGAAGAAGAAAATAAGGCCGAACGTAAAGTTTCCACGACGATGGTTCGAGTTTCTTCCAGGACGACCGTCCCGGACGACCGCGCGGAGGAGGAGGAGGACGAGGAGGACATTTTGAGAGAGAGAGAGAGAGAGTTGTTGTTCTCAATTTATAAAGAAAAGTGTTGGATTTGAACTGATTTTAAAACGGATAATTTAGGGTTTATCTGTTTTAATTGACCGGCGTCTTTGTTTGGAAGGAACAACACTGAGACGAGAAGAGCACACAACAACAACACACACTTTTAAAGCGCGCAAGCCGCACGAGCAGCAGAAGCCTTTCTTTACGAGAAGCACGGACGATGATGACAGGGTTTGATGATGCGTTGAGAGCGACGTGCGCGAAACTCGCCGAACCAGGGAAAGGCATCCTCGCGGCGGACGAATCCACCGGGACGATTGGAAAACGTTTTCAATCGATCGGGGTGGAAAACGTGGAAGCGAACCGTCGGTTTTGGCGAGAGACCTTGTTTACCGCGAAGGAGGTGGAAAAGTACATCTCTGGGGTTATTTTGTTTGAGGAGACGTTATATGCGAAAAGCGAAGACGGGACGGAAACGCTGACGGAGATCTTAAGGAAGAAAGATATTGTCCCTGGGATTAAAGTGGATAAAGGGGCGACGATACCGGTCGGGAAAGACGGAGACGGAGAGACGGATACGGATGGGATGGACGGGTTAGGCGAACGGTGCGCGGCGTTCTATAAAGCCGGGGCGAGATTTGCAAAGTGGCGGGCGGTGTTGAAGATTGACGTCGAGAAGGCGTTGCCGAGCGCGGACGCGGTGGAGGCGAACGCGAAGAGTTTGGCGAAGTACGCCAAGATTTGTCAAGAGAACGGGTTAGTACCGATCGTGGAGCCGGAAATTGTGCCGGATGGTAAGCACGACGTGGAGGTGTCGAAGACGGTGACGAAGAACGTGTTGACAAAAGTCTTCGAGCATTTGAACAAAGAGAACGTGAATTTGGAGTTGATGGTTTTGAAACCGAACATGGTGACGCCGGGAAGCGGGAACGAAGAGTCGGAAAAAGACGACTTAAAAGTGGCAGAGTATACCAACGAGGTGTTGTTAGCGTGCGTGCCAGAGGCAGTGCCGGCGATTTTATTCTTATCCGGCGGCCAATCCGAAGACGCGGCCAGTCGAAGGTTGAATTTAATGCACAAGATGCAAAAGGAGTCCGACAAAACGTTCCCGTGGACGCTTTCGTATAGTTACGGGAGAGCGTTGCAAGCGTCCGCGTTAAAAGCTTGGTCTGGAGATAACAGCAACGCCGGTAAAGCGCAAGAGGCGTTCATAGAAAAAGCGAAATCGTGTTCGTTAGCCAGTTTAGGAGAACTTTAAAGAAGAAGAAGAAGAAGAAAAAAAGAGGAGAGAACGAGAGAGAGGGAGAACGGCGAGAACTAGAGAGAAAAAGAGACACGTATCGTCCTTCATTTTTTTTAATTTATCACACACACACACACACATGCACACACGCGTGCACACTTTGCTCCTGCGTTACTACTCATCGCGACACCAGAGACTTTAATACTAAAGAGTAGGTCTTCGAAAAGAGGAAATTTTTAAGACGAAGAAGAGGGGTATGACAAACTTCTTTTGTCTGAAAAGGAAAAGTGAGCACTTTTTACTCCTCAAAAAAAAGCGCGCGATACTTATTCTTCGCTCTTCGAAACGCGCGCGACACAGACCTACGCGACCGACGATGCGCGACGCACACGTGCCTTTCTCGCACTTCTCGCCGAATACGCCTCGAAAATCACGTTTCGGTGAATGTTTTGGGTTGCAGCCGCCGCTCCTCGTGGGAGGAAGCAGTCGCCGACCGATACCGTTCTCGGCGACTCTGAAAGAAGACGAGGAAAAAAGAACAAAAAACGACGCCAAGTCCTCTCTCGCGTCGTTGCCGATAGACGTCGGCGTGATCATCGTTTCGAAATTACCGGTGAAATCGAAAGCGCACTTAACCATGCTCGAGAACAAGGAGCTAGCGAGGTGGGTCAGACAAGGCTTGTTCGAGGAGAGCTCGAAGTGCGCGAAGGAGTTATCGAAGAAAAGCGGCAAAAAGCAGCTTTTGCAAAAAGCGGTGTATTTCTCTCCTTTTCGAGAGGAAACTTCCGCGAGGGGTGTTTTCGCCGAAGCGACGGACGAGGACGTGCAACTGTACGTCAAATCGATGGCGGAGAGGTGCGAGATTTCGAAGCACATGCGAGGGAGCTTAGTCGCCGGGTTGTTGAACTCTTCCGAGTGCGGAAGGAGAGGAAAGGACCGGGTCTCGGAGATGGCGAAGCTACCGATGGGTCTGAGACGGTTGAAACAGTTGACGAAGGCGACCGAGAGAAAGTACGCGGAAGTTGCAGGTGTGGAGGAAGATGAAGAGGAAGAACGCGAAGATGGACAGGAGGAGGAAGAAGGGATTGATTTGTATGTTGAAGAAGATGACGACGAAGGGAATAACGAACTGGACGACGAGGATGAGAAAGAGTTTTCAGTTATCGAGGGCGACGCGCTCAGAAGGGAGTGCGAAAACTTACGAGCGGTTGTTGAAAAGTGGTCGCCGGAGGACATCGGCGAGACCTTAGCGATCGTGTTGGAGAAGGAGTTGCAGACGTTTCGAACGACTAAAGAGGCTAGAGACAGAACGGGAGAGGAGGAAGTGAGACGAATGCTTGAACAAGAACGCGAGAAGAGGCGAAAGAAGGAGGAAGAGACAGACGGTGCCGAAGTTGATGGAGACGAAGATCCGGACACGCGTGACGACGACCCGTTTGGGACACCGCACCAGTTTGATGCGTTTCATTTCAATGCCCCAGCAGATTACGACGAGGAAATAGCTGCGTTTCAACAAGACGGCGCGTTCGAAAACGACATAGACGACAGCGACGACGAAGATACGACGAACGACGAACGACTATTCGATTGGAAAATCGCACTCGATTCCATTTGCGACGCTCGTATTTATACGTTTGTGCACTTCTGTCTCGGAACGCCAGACTTTTCGCATCTCACCGAACGTATCGATACGAAAAAACCGCATGAAACATCCGTCGCGACTGAGGAGGCTTGGAAACGCATTAAAATAGGCGTTTCAAAAATGATTCAAGTCGCCTTCAAAGAAGACATCGAAAGCGAAGAGAAAAGCAACGCGGCTTTCAAACAACAGACGGCAAACGCCACTATTACTTTGGCACGAGAAGAGAAAATCGAGCAGAGAACGTTTTGCTGTGTGGACGACGACGAAAATATTCACGAGATGGACAACGAGGACGATGAAATTGTACACGGCGATATCGTCAACGGCACCGCGAGAAGAACCAACAACAACGACAACAATAATAACGACGTTTCAATGGACACTGAAATCGACGACGACTACGATGGTGAAGACGAGAATGGATTTTTTCCTCCTACGGTAACAAATCGCGTTATCGTGGAAAAGGCCTCCGCGCTCTTAGCTTTACTCACGCAACATTGCGCGACGTTCCAGTCGGTGAACTTACTCGACATCCCAGGCAGCGCTCAAAAGAAATCCGCCACGAGTACGAAAACTACCACCAATCTGGCAGCTTTTTCGCATTTGAGTCATTTCGGCGATCGTGGGAGAGAAAATCCGTTCTTTGAATCGAACATGTTTGCCACGAAAATCGGAGGCTCGTGTATGATGCAACATCTCGACTACTCGCGAGGTGACGATGCGACGATGTATTTCGATCAGAACATTTCGATGACCTCCTTGTTTATGTTCGGGATAGAAGAGGACATCGCGTTATCGTCCAGAATAAGAAGACAGACGTTACGATCTACGGACGCATTTCGGATGGGGCTGGACGCACTGAACTCGTCGACAATGAACGATACGAGAAACGTCTTTGACGTCTATCGCGACGAGATCGTGACGCGACTCATCGAATACTGGGACGATAGCTTCGTTTTGTTTTTCATGGCAAGAAGCGCAGCTGAGGCGACAAACTCATCGACGAAGAAACGGAAGAGAATAGAAAGTGCACAGTCGATGTCGTCGTCTCGTCTCTCTGCTCGCCGGGTAAGTCAAAGACGAACCAACTCGTCGCCCGGCGTTGAAAAAGAAGAGAGAATAATCGATAACGCTTTGCGCGCGTTCAAAACGGATATGCAACAACGATTCGCTTCCTGGCTTACCAAATCTGAAGAGCAAAAACATAACAAAACTGCTCGCATCGAACGAAACAACGCGAGAAAGTTCCAAAAGCTTTCATCGGCGGTTTCAAAGCTGTTCCAACGCGGCGAGATTTTTCAGCGCGATATCAACCGAGTCACAAACTACATCGCTTCAGCCGTGAAATCCAAGGACATCTGGTCCTTGAAGAATAAAATCTTTAACGACGCAATCGAAACGTGCGCAGAAGAGATGGTAATGGTTGGTTGTGGTGACGCGTCGTGCTGCCCGCCAAAATTACACGAAGTTTTAAGAGAGAAAGTGTTGAAATTGGCCAAGATTGGCTACGCAGCGATGAGTGTCATTGTCGAACGCGAAGACGATAAGATGAACAACAAGGATCCGTCCGGGGAAATCGTTGTCCCGCACTCTTGGACGCTTTGAAGCAAGCTGAAAAATAAATATTGAAAGTATACGACGACGAAAACAAAGATCACGCGAGAAAGATGTTACTTTACGACGATACTACCAAAATGAGCGCTCGCGTATTTTTAGCGCATCGCGCGAGCGTATCAAAAAAGACGATGATATTACTACTTTTACTACTACTACTACTGCTGATACTCTCAGCACGCATTCTTTAATTTTAATATTGACTCGAATGCATCTATTACTATTCTTTTATATCACACACCACTTCTCGTTCGCGGTATTCGTAATGGCGGCAATCGATCCCTTTCTTCTTCCAAGTCAAGACGTCGTTGAAACTTTTTCTCGCTGACCACGGCGAACACGACCATTTGACAAAACAACAATGTGACGCCAATACCAGTTAGCATATACGACAACGCGGTATTCTTCGAGTCCCACTTGTTCGAAAAATCACTAACCTCGCTAGAGAAGGATACTCCTGGTGGAAGCTCGAGACGTTCTCGCAAAACTTTGTTAAACATTAAAACGGAAAACCCCTCTTGCACCTCATTCGGGTATCGTTTCCAGGCGTAAAAGAACGTATCGGGATACATAAAGGACGCCGCAATGATAGAATTGAAAAATAGCGCGACGTTGACACATATTATTTGCAATGCCAACGTAGAGAGGTACCCAGAAACTTTAATCCATGCCTCTTTTCGATCGATTAAAAATATGTCAGTGGTATACGTTTGTATGGTCGCGCAAGTGGTATACCCAACCTTCGATGGAGCTCTGTTTTGCTCGTCTTGTACGCCGGTAGTACTTTGAATACCGCGCGAACGATATTCGTCTCCAATTGGTGTAATAATGGCGTCATCTTCTTCTTCACCGCTCTTGTCGCCATCGTCGTTATCATTATCTGATGCTTCCCGAGGTGGTTCGTCAATCGCTATGGGCCTTTCAAATATCGTCACGGACAATATCGAAATCTTAACCACTCGATGGCCTTTCGTCAACGCACACGCTGCTGCGTGCCCGAACTCGTGCGTAGTGATATATAACAGTCCAGCGAACGCCGCCAACATCGCACACGCGAAAACTTTCATCGATACTTTTGCAAAGTTCGAATACTCGCTTCTCGCAAACTCGAGTTCGCGTCGTCCTCTGCTCGTGCGTTCTCTCGTTCCGTTACTCGTCGGACGGTCACTCACGGGGATTTGACGCATCAACGCGCGTCGCGGTCGTCGATAACCTCGCGGGACCTCGATTACGTCTCGCTGTTGTTGCTGCTGCTGCTGCTGTTCTTCCTCGTCTTCTTCTCCTTCTTCTTCTCTTTCACCGCTTTCTCGTTGGAAAGAAACAGCCTCAACTCTGCTCATATTTCTCGCGGTATCGTCGTCGAACGTTTGCGTCGAACGAATTTGATGGTGATGGTTGACGACCCCGTGCTCGGACATAGATCGTTCCATGCTCATAGTGCGGTCGCGTGCGTAGGATTGTTCGCGTGGAATGTGCCGCCTTTTCGAAGGAGAAGGTGACGTACGGGAGAGAGTTTTTTTAATGAGATGGAATGCGCGTTGTATTTTCTCGAGATAAAAAATAGGCGTTTTTTGCAAAAGAGTTCCCGACGCCTTTTGATTAGAGTGCACACATTCAATGGCGAGTGTAATATAATAGTCTGGTGGAAAGGTTGGAAAGAGTAATAACAGGAGGGGTAAAGTAATAACAGTAAGTAACTTCAAACTCGTATTTTATATCGTATCATATCGAAGCAGTCTTTATGTAACAGTGGTATCCATCTCGACTGTTGAGTTTCCCTCCATCGAAAACATTTGAAGAGCTACACGGGGACAAACCGCCATTGCAATACGTCGAATAATTTTCACCATCTATACTTTGCGTACCTGCCCATTTATTGTTTTGGAATGTATTCGTCGATTCAACAACATAAGCGTTCCAATCCGTAACTAATCGACAATAAGGTGTATTCCAAATATCCCGAAGTACAACTTCCGCAGCTAAACACCACGTGAATGCGAAACACTTTGACTTACATCGGTCCAGAGCTTGTTCAGCATTAGTACCACTCGTGTGAGGTGTCAAATCTGTATAGCCTATCGAGAACTCTATTGGGTAACTGCCATCAGATTGACGACACTCGCCTTCACCAAGATACGAGTAAGCAGTGATTAACCAAGTACTTTTAATCGTATCGCACGAACTCGCCGGACCGGTGACGGCGTCGGCACACGCGAATTTCGCTTCAAATGCAGTCGCTCCGAGAAACATGTTAGATTGCGCCGTTGTCGCTGCCGTTCCCGTCCACGAGGAAATGTCTTGGTCGAACGCAGAAGCGGAAGAAAACATATGAGACATATCAGTCACTTTTTCTGTGTTCCAATTTCCAATGTCTTGGTTGAACGCAGAAGCGGAATTAAACATATTATCCATCCATTTCACTTTTTCTGTGTTCCAACCCCCAATGTCTTGGTTGAACACAGAAGCCTGAGCAAACATTCTACTCATATCAGTCACTTGCGTTGTGTTCCAACTCCCAATGTCTTGGTTGAACGCAGAAGCGGAATAAAACATATCATACATATCATTCACTTGCGCTGTGTTCCAATTCCCAATGTTTTGGTTGAACGCAGAAGCGGAAGAAAACATTTCATTCATCTTAGTCACTTTTTCTGTGTTCCACTTCGAAATGTCGCCGTTAAAGGCGTCTTTTCCAGTAAAAGTGGAACTCATATCTTCAACCAAACTCGTGTCCCACCTCGGCATCGTCCCGTAATTATTTGTAGACGCCCACTCAGTGCATTCACCGGTGAATTTCGCACCATTTTCCTCTAAGCATTCTTCAACGAACTGTGCCCAACTTGCCGACGGAATCGGATCCACCATTCCTGGGCAGCCGCCACCGCTCCACATCTCGAACGAAGCGCCGCCCTCCAACCCTCTCGCGTTGAATCGATCCCCGGGCATGGAGAACCACGTGTTGCCAACATTCGTTTTTTTGCCGCAATCTCTCGGAAACCCCACGTCCGGGTCGTTGTAGTTACAAAACTGCCACTTGTTGGCGCTGGAGCGTAAGTCGTCTAAAGTATCGAAGAGATCAAAATCCGTGCCTAGCACGTTGTTCGTGTCCTTCCACGTGTACGTGAACAACGAATACGCGTCAAAGTTCGACGGAATATCTGTGATGCGATGATAATACGCGTGGTCTGCACCATTTCGAACGTATTTCACGAGCGGACAAAGCTGAAATGCTTCGTTGAACGCTGTTTCCCCGATATCCACCGTCACTTGCCCCCCGTCGTCGCTCAGCGCCACCGCCGTAAAAAACATCCCCGGCGCAGGAGGTGGCGACGGAGGCGTCAGTCCGAGCACTTCCGTCGTGATCGCATCGAGCTGCGCTTGCAACGCGAGAATTTTCGCCCCGACCGTGTGCGTCCCGTCCGACGCGCTCGCGTGGTTCGCGCTCCCTAAAATCAAATCTCCCTTCGTCAACGAGGTGACACTCGCTTCGAACATAATTTCCCCGACGCCTTCGTTGTTGGTGGTTCCGCTGTCGTCGTCCGTGTTGAAGTTTTTGAACGCGATCGTTTGGTTCTTGTATATCCCCAACGGCCAGGTTTCGCTCCGCACCGCCGCTCGCGCGAACGAAAACGGACAAAAGTTGTTCTCGCTCGGGAGGAGGAGAAGGAGGGAGAGGAACGCGATCGCCCGAGCGAGGATCCGTTCCGGGAAGGCGGTCGACAGGGAAGTCATTTTCTCAGCGCGACGAAGAACACTTTTAAAGCGCGAGAACAACGAGAACAAAATTCAAGCGCGTATTTCGAGAGAGCACTACGGTGAGATCGTCTTTACTGAAAGTCGAAACAAAGACGATTTTGAGACGGTGATGGGAGTAAGAAAAGAAGGTTTTGCGCGCGCAAAGGTGTTTGAATTGTGGGGTACATTTGAACGGAATTTTGACCTCTTTTCTCAAAAGTGCTGGCAAATTTTAACGAGTACAAGGGGCGCGAAAAGCGCGCCGACGCGCGAGCGAGCTCTCAAAGGAACACATTTTTGTGACCAACACCGCTCGAATCATCAGTTCGTCTTTTTATCTTTGATCGTACCCGGCCCGGGCTGAGCTATTATCTTCGCGTTCTCTTTCTCTTCCTTTTCTTCCTCCTCGCTCGCTCGGCAACCTAAATCTTTCGTCAATATTCGCCGTAACTTCCCGACGTCCAAACCTTGAACTTCCTCGTCCAACTTTTCGCCGTCTTTCATGTAAAACTGAAACGTCGGCATGCACTGAATCTTCGCCGCCATGGAGGCGTCTCTCGCTTTGTCCACGTCCACGGCTAAAAACGCGCACGCGTCTCGAAACTCCCTGGACATTTTCGCAAAGATTGGCTTCATTCTTCGACAGGGTGGGCACCACGTCGCGCCGTAATCAATCGCGACCGCTTTCTCTCTCCGTTTCGCTTTTTCGATTTCTTTTTCCACCTGCTCGAGCGATTCGCACTCGACGACGAGGCCTTTATCACCTCCGTTCCGAGAGGAGAGTTCTCGTTCGTCGCCGAAGAAGTACCGTCGAATGGCGAACAAAATGTTCCGGAAGACGAGGACGGTAATTAACGCGCGAAAGGCGTCTGGGATTGGAATGGACATCCAGTAGTTGTTTATCGCATTCAAACCGTCTCTGATTACGTTATTCGTATTCGCGTGGTGGTCGTTATTGGATGACGACATGTTTACTGAACGTTACAAGGTGATGACGATGACGGTGAAGCGAATGGAGTGATTTTGGTCGTTGGAAAAAAATATCTCGCACATAACATGTTTAGGGTGTCCAACCCTACATAGAAACGGGTCGCAGTGGATCCCTCTCGCGCCTCTCTCCATTAAAAGAAAGAACGAGAGTCTCGCGAGATACAACACGAACTCTTCGAAGATGCTGCTCTTATTCGAAACCCCGGCGGGGTACTCCTTGTTCAAAGTCAAAGACGAGGATAAGTTGAAAGATATCGATGTGCGTTTATCTCTGTTTGTTCTTCTTCTTCTTCTTCTTCTTCTTTTGCGATGATGATGATGATGATGATGCGTGTGTTTTGTTTTCCCGCCGCCAATTCATTCTTCTTCTCGTGGGGGCAATTAACGAACAGAAAATTCCTTTTTGAATCCGCTTCTCGACGCGGAGCGTAACTTTTTCTTTTTACTCCGCGACTAGCTCGTCGCATTCCGCGCTCGTTTCGTTTGTCTTCTCTCCCTCTCTCTCGCTCACGAGTGATGGCTGCTGCGTCGTTAAGAGCGGTAGTGTGAGAGAGAATACTATTTACTCCTAAAATCGATTGTTTCCTCCTCTGTTTTGCTGACAAAAAATTCTCTCAATTTACACAAAAACTCTTCTATTTTGCGATGCGTTCGTAATAATAAAGGCATTGGCGAAATCATTTTCGAGCGCGGAATCGGCCAAGAAAGTGGTCTCGATGAAAGCGTTCGGGAAGTTTGAAAACACGACGGACGCGTTAGCGGCAGCGGCGACGATGGTGGAGTCTAAAGTCGGGAAGTCGTTGAAGACGTTTTTGAAAAAGCACGTGAAGGATGAAACGCTGGCGATTGCGGATTCTAAACTCGGGGTGGCTATTAAAGAAAAATTGGGGATCGAGTGCGTGTATTCGAACAACGTGATGGAGTTGATGCGAGGGGTGAGATCTCAATTGAATGAGTTGATTGGTGGTTTAACCGACGCGGATATCGCGCCGATGGCGTTGGGTTTGTCGCACTCTTTGTCGAGATATAAGCTGAAATTTTCTCCCGAGAAGGTGGACACGATGGTCGTGCAAGCGATTGGGTTGTTGGACGAGTTGGATAAGGAATTGAACACGTACGCGATGCGAGTGCGAGAGTGGTACGGATGGCACTTTCCGGAGTTGACGAAGATTATTTCGGATAACTACGCGTACGCAAAGGCTGCAAAATTGATGGGCGATCGCGCCAACGCGGCGAATATTGATTTTAGCGGCATCGATACCATCGACGAAGACGTGGAGAATGAGATCAAAGACGCGTCAGTAATTTCTATGGGAACGGAAATTGCGCCGACAGACTTGGATAACATTGGTCAGTTGGCGGACCAAGTGATTTCGTTGAGCGAATACCGGGCGCAGTTGTCGGAGTATTTGAAGGCGAGAATGAACGCCATCGCGCCGAATTTAACGGTGTTGGTTGGCGAATTGGTTGGCGCGAGATTGATTTCACACGCTGGTTCGTTGATCAACCTGGCGAAACAGCCAGCCTCGACGGTGCAGATTCTAGGCGCGGAGAAGGCGTTGTTCAGAGCGTTAAAAACGAAACACGATACGCCGAAATACGGTTTGATTTACCACGCGAGTTTAATCGGGCAAGCTGCGCCGAAATTTAAAGGAAAGATTTCGAGAGTTTTGGCGGCAAAGTGTTCGTTGGCGACGAGAGTGGATGCGCTCGGGGAAGAGACGGAAGCGACGATTGGTATTAACGCCAGAGCGACAGTGGAAGCGCGCTTGCGTCAGTTGGAGGGTAAAACTTTGGGCGACGCCAGCGGCGTGACGAAGATGAACAACGAGAACAAAAAGTTGGATAAAGACCGCGACGGCGCCGTTATCGCCGCCAAGAAGGCGTATAATCCAGACAAAGACGTGGTCGTGGAAGATAAGAAAGAGAAGAAGAGCAAGAAAGAAAAGAAAGAGAAGAAGGACAAGAAGAGCAAGAGAGAACGAGACAACTCGAGTAGCGACGAGAAGAAAAGTAAAAAGTCCAAGGATTCCTAATCACGTTTCATTTTACATAGAGAAAGAAAAGATGTAGAAAAGAGGGAGGGGAAAGTTTTGTACCTGTAAAATATAATATACACACGGTGCGCTCGATGGCTGACACAGCCGACACCAGTACTCAAATATGAGCGATGGTGGAAGGAAAGATGCGCGTCTACTAAGATCTTTAGAAAATTAATTTTGGAAATATACAATTCAATACTAATCGGAATTAAAAGTACAACTTTTGCTTTAAATGTACGCGTCTCTCTGTCTCTCTTATTCCTGGTTTCGCGCTGAAAACAACGTCTCTATCAATCCGCGTCCGCTTCGTCTGAAGACACGAAATCGTCCTCCTCGTTTTCGCTCTCTTCGGTTCTCGTCAACCATTTCGTACAGATGAACTTCTCGCCTTTTCTTACCGTTTGCCCTTCGTGCAGCGAGAGCGGATTTTCTCTGAACGGTTCCTCGGAGATGGAGAAAAATAAAATGGCGCGACCGAGTTTCGGGTGAATTTTAACTCCGTGTTGCTCAGATGCGACGGTTTTCTTCTTCCTTCCAAAAGGCTTGAACGCCCCGTGCTCATCGAAAGACGGTTCCAAGAAAAGCGGTTCGGCCTTTGGGAAATTCGTGCATCCACCTTCGCACTGGTCGCTCAAATAGCACATGAACGTTGCCACTCGACGAAATGATCCCGCTTTGTTGTCGAAATGACTCGTGTACTTTTCGTTCTTACCGTACCGGACGATCTGCATTGGCTCCGAACCTTTTAATTTCAGCGTATCGAACCGTCTCGTCGTCAACACCGGCGTACTGCGAATCGCATCCAACATGCGTCTTTCGATCGTTTTCACTACATCTTCTTTGCCCTTTGCACCGATGAGAAAACACGAGGAGCTCGTGCGCCCGTTGGAAAGTTTCCCATCGGTCACTCTCGATCGTTTTAAATCTTTATCCGCGAGCGTTCGCAAGAATTCGCACTCGCTTTCGTGAAGGAAGTTTTCAAAGACGAAAAGGAGAGGCGAAAGAGAGACGCAATACGCAACGATTGCGGAAGAGTTGAAGGTGTTGATATCGTCTTCATCATCGCGTTCGCTCGGGACTGAATCGAGAGAGTCAAAATCCACCTCGCATACGAGTTGAAATCTATCTTTTGTACTCGTCGTTGCTTTTTTCTTCGTGGTAGTGAGCTTCGTCGCGTTGCTCTCGGCGATGTCGCTCTTGAAAAAATCGCGCAAAACGAGACATTCGCCTTGATTCAACACCTGTCTCGTGTACGCTTCGCGCAGTATGATTGATGCTCTACTCTCGTCGTTGATACCGTTTTCACCTCTTTTCGTCGAAAACTCCAAAGACACGCGCATCGTCGCCGCAACGTCCACCGCGTTCGCCGCTTTCGAGGACGGCGGCGGGCAACATTCCAGCCTCGCCGATACCAAAGCCTTCGCCGCGCCGCCTTCTACTTCGACCGAATTTTTCAGCGCCAATCGAAACTCGCGATGCGCATCTGCGACAAAAATCGTCGATATGACCTCGCCGTCGCCATTTTGCGTCGCCTCTCGCAACTCCTTCTCCCCTACCGTCCATCGAAACCTCTTTGATTTACTCCCCACTCTTTGCCTCTTTTTCTTTTCTTCTTCTTCTTCTTCTTCTTCTTCTTCTTCTTCTTGGACGACGAGGGATACGTTCCCGACCACGCGCGGTGCGCTCTCGTCTCCTCCTCTTTTCTCCTCCGCTTCGTCCTGGTAAAAAAACGGCGCCCGCTCCTCTCGCGCGTTCTTGTCGTCCTCCTCCTCGTCGTCGTCGTCCTTCGAGACCACCGCGCCTTCTTTCGAAAACCAAAGAAAGTCTTTTCTCACCTCCAAAAAAGAGTTCGAGGAAGAAGGTTTCCCCGAGAACGACTTTTCCTCCTCCTCTTCCTCCTCTTCCTCTTCCTCCTCCTCCTCCTCTTTCTCTTTCAACAACGCCGAACACTTTTGCCCCATTATTATGTGTGTGTATATCTTCTCTCCTCGTCGCTTCGCGCGTTTTAGAGCAAAGTTCTTTATTCAAGAGCGCACCAACAAATAAAGCGTTCGTCAACGAAAGAAAAAAGAAATAATAATATTTTTAGCGAAAATAAAAATCCAGCCGTTTTTTCTTCTTTTTTTCATGCGTGCGTGAGATATTTTTTCTCCTTTTTTCTTCATAAAAAATTGCTCTTTTCTCCGTGTTGTGCCTTTGTTTTGCCTCAACATCATCCTCCTCGTCGAGACGACATAAGACGGAAAATATGAGCGGAGGAATAACAACGAACGAAGAAGAGCAGCGCGAGTGCGCGCAACTCGACGTCGCGTTAACGAGACTCTCTTTACTCGAGGACTCGAAACTGGAGAAGACTTTATCGAAACTTTTGCCGATGGTGCTCGCGCAACTGTCCTCGACGCACGCGAGGACGAAAACGAAAACGGTGGAGTTGTTGACGCACGTGAACAAACGAACGAACGGTTTGAAAGAGATTGAGTTCCCGTTGGAGGGGGTGATTGAGGTGGTGTTAGGGAAAAGCGGTCGAGAGAACGGATTGGTGAGGACGTTCGGGATGATGTACGCGAAGAAAGCGTTTGAACGGAGCAAAGCGTCGCACGAGACGAAACGACGGTCGGCGGAGAGATTGTTGGAGGCACTTTTCAGTGCGGATGGAGGGATAGAGGACGAGAAGACGGTGCAAGAGGTGCTGAGAGTGGCGGTGGATGTCATCGGCGAAGAGAACGTGAAAGAACGATGGTCGATTGGGAACAGCGCGAAGTGGATGTCCAACGCGCGAACGAGGAAACGGTTTTTGCGACACGTTTTAGCGACGGCGCAATACCAACCGAATTTGGCAAAGACGACGAGCGGGAGTGGTGTGGACGTGGAGTTGGCGAGTGCGGAGATGCGAAGAGCGAGAGAGCAGGCGTTTGTGAGCGGCGTAGCGAGGTTGGCTGGGAACGCGATTCCGTCGGGCGGTGCGGCGGCGCCGGCGGACGAAGAAGACGAAAACAGACCGGGACCCGGATTGAGCGAAAGTTTAATGAAGGAGATTTTAGGCGACGTCGCGGTGAGCGATAAGGAGGCGCGAATGAAAGCGCGAGAGTCTGCATCGAGTTCTAGCGCCGGTCGATGGCGCATGGGTGTCGATTTAAAGTCTTTAGCGGAACGAAAGAAAGCTCTTTTGGAATTTTTAGCCGAGGCGTGCGTGTACGAGGAAGACAAAAAGGAAAACGAAACAACCGGAGGAGGAGAAGAAGAGGATGAAAATGCCATGCAAGTGGAATTACTGAGGACGGTGAAGAAATATATCGTATCTGCGGAAGAACTCTTTCCGGTCGCGTTAGCGGTGGCATGCGACGCGTCCGAGGCGTGTCGTTCATACGGCGAGACGGTTTTAAAGAAACGGTGCGGCGTGGACGGCGCGCATCCGGATTTAGACGCCGATAACGAAGCGTTCATAACGCACCAACTTCGATGGTTTCTTGGCGATAGCGAGGATGTTCCTAGAGAAATCCGAGTGCAGCCGGCGAGCGATGAAATTCGGTCCAATATTTTGCGTCGCGTTTTATCGCGTTCGCAACGCAGCGCGAACTTGTTCCCGCAAAACGTCGAGATTGTTTCGTCGTCTTTGAATAATCCGCGTTCGAAGCAATTGAGAGCGTCCGGGATGGAATTTTCCGCGTGGGTTTTACGGAACGCCGAGAAAGACATTCTTGAAAAAGCCGCACCAAAACTTCTCGAGACGTGTTTGATAACTCTCGATACTTTAGAAACGTCCTCACCGGCTACTATGACGACATCGGAACGAATCCGCGCCATGGAATTGAAAGGTTTCTGTTTTCAATCGCTCGGGCATCTCATCGAACGCGCGCCAGAGTTGATCAAGGCTTCGCAAGATATGATGATGGCAGAGAGTGCTTCTTCAAAGAGCAGCATCGACTCGGTCGAGTTCCTCAAGCGCGTTCTTACCGAGATTGAAAACGAATACGATTCACACACTCGAAGTTCTATCGTTGAGTGTGGCCGCGCGTTGTTGCGCGCGTGCGAAGAGGATTCCATCGTCAAAGAGGGTGAAAAATTAGCCATGGAATACGTCGTCGCGGAAGTTTTAGAACGTTATGCCTCTACTACTTTCGCATCATCAGATGCGAGTTATTCGGATGCCACTGGTGAGGGTAAAGCTACGCCGCCGGGCGCGAAATCGGCGTTACTTCTCGCGCTCCGATTCGCCGGGAGTGAAAATTGTTTCCGATTCGATTCAGTTGCCGTGCGTTTCGCGTGCGCGTTGAACTGCGCGCGTCCTGAGCTGGACATTCGCGATGCCGCTCGCTCGGCGCTCATTTTACGAAAGGAAGGGGAAATGGATGGATATTCAACCGTTGCGCGCATGCTCGATCGAGCGGAATCAAAGAATACGCTCCTCGCGAAAGATCCGCAAAGAGAAGATGACCAATCGCCGCTTCCGGAAAAGGTGATGTTTGCGCTCTTGAAGTTTCTTCGACAAAGTCGTCGATTTCATATGAACAGAGGTGCCGACGATGCTAGCACCAGCGCAAGTTATCGACGATTCTTGAAGCACTGTTTGCTTAGGACGAGTGGACCGAGACTCGCCTCGCTCGCCTTGATTGAACTTCGCGATGTTCTGTTTTCGGCGCACAAAGCGGAAGGTTCTTCTTCTATGGCGAACGAGAAGGATAATTATCAATACTACCTTCGCGCCGCAAAATTTTTCTCCGCTACGGACGACGCGATCACGCGAAAGGCATCTGCAAATCTAATAGGGGCTATGTTAAAATTGAACTCGTTCACAGAGAGCGACGTCGAGGCACTCGTTTCCGGTTTCTTGGAGACCGCTTCAAAAGCAGTCGCTTTGAACGAAAGCGACGCGGCGGCAGCCTCTAACTTACGCGCGGAGCTTGCCGACGGTGCTTTGAGATCTTTGAGTGCGTTGATAGCTACGGCAACCAAAGAAATGAAGTCTGCGAGCATGTTTACACCAGAACGCTACGAGTTAGCGAAGTCCATTTTTCGTAAGGCTGTACTCAACGTGCCCCGAACAGACGCGCCTTCGAAAGAAGTCATGCTAGGTATTTCAGGATGCGAGTGTTTGGGAACATTGTTCACTTCGAACAATAACTTCGTCATATCGCACGATGATATTGCTGCGCTGTCGCAAGCCATGGATCGCGCAGCGGCTGCACCGAAAGTTGCCGCCTCGGCCGCTTTTGCCGCCGGATGTGCGCTTCGCCGCGGCGCCACGATCGCAACATCGCTCGATGCCGCGAAACCACTCGTTGAGAAAGTTTTCTCATTACTCACGGTAAAGAAAGACGACGTTCGATTTGCAGTAGCGGATTCTATAAAGTTCGGGTTTTATGGCGAATCTGATCTCGTTTTGAGCACCGATATTGCGAGCGAGGATGGCGGCGACGCGAGTTTGACGCCGTTTGTCCGCGACATTGACCGCGAGGTTGATGAGTTATTTGAATCGCCAAAAGAGCCAAATTCTGATTCTATGGATATTGGCACTGAAGCGACAACACCCTCTGTGAAAATAGGTAATGGTGAAGAGTCAACAGACGCTACCGTTGGTAACCGAAACGCTCTTCGCGAAATAATATTAAAATATCTATTCGACGACGACGGTAAGGAAGGAGAGTCCAAAGTAGGGTTCTTGTTTAGTTCACGCGAAGAGATTCGGTGTGGCGCAACGGCTGTGCTCTGTTCTCTTGTGAATCCGTCCATTTCCTCTGCATCCATAGTTTCGGACGACGCGGTTGATGCGAACGACGAGGACTCGAACGCGAAGAAAGGCACGAAAATAAACACCATCCCTTTGCTCGAGTCCCGTTTCGATGACGCGCACGAAGCGCTCTTAGCGGCACTCGGCGATACGAATACTACCACCCAAGAAATGGCCTCAACTGGTTTATCCGCGTTATACGATCGAGGAGACGAAGCGAGCAAAGCGACTTTGCTCGAAAATCTCACCAAAGCTTTGAGTGGTGAAACGAGCAATAAAGGCAAGAAACGCGCGATGTCGAAAGTCGAGGACGATACGGTTGTTTTCCAAGACGGTTTAAACTTGACTGGCGACGACGCGTTGAAAGCGAAAGCGAAAGAAAAGAAGACATCGACTAGTGACAATGGTGGTGGTGGTGGTGGTGGTGGTGGCAATGCAGGCGATTCTATGTTGAGCACGTACAAAGAACTCTGTTCGGTCGTGTCTGATATCGGACAACCCGACTTGTTGTATAAATTCATGGAGATTTCGAACCACCAGAAGAAAGTTAATCGCGCCGCCTCTGCGGGTGCTGGTATCGCTAGAATTGCAAAGAAAGCGGGCATGTCGTTATCCGCGCACAGCGAACAACTCGCACCTCGATTATATCGGTTGCGGAAGGACGTCAATTTAAACATGCGAGAAACCGCCGAGGCGGCGTGGCAAACCCTTGTCGCGGCTGAGAAAGAGAAGAAAAGTGATGATGACAATAAAATGGTTGTCGCTTCTGATTTATCGGTGAAAATGTTCGATCAAATTTGCGAACGTCTCCTTCTCGATTGCTCTTCGCGCGAATGGCGCGTGCGTCAATCCGCCGCGGAAGCATTGGCAGAGTTGTTCTCGAGCGGCGGTGCAGGCAAGACGTTTGATATCGTAGAGAAAAAACTCGCAGAGGCATGGACGATTGCGTTTAGAGTTGCAGATGATATTAAAGAAACCGTTCGAATTCGAGGGATGATGTTTGTGAAGACGTTGCGGTCGTTATCGTTACGATTGACTGATGCCAATCAAATAGGGGAATCGTTAGCTTCCTCCACGCGGGACGAAAAGAGAAACGTCGCAAAGAAGGCGTGCATTTTGATCCTTCCTCAACTTTTCGAGAAAGGATTAAAATCGGACTCCTCTGTCGCGAGAGAGCTTTCGTTATTCGTCGCGTGCGAAATCCTGAAGAAAGCTCCCGCGGAAGCTTTGAAACCGCACTGCGTGACCGCAGTGGAAGCGCTATTAGAGGCTCTATCCACGTTTGAGGATACGCGATTGAATTATTACGAACAAAGAGTTACCGCGATGTTCGGAAATGACACCGACGCTAACGGAAATAACTCTGTCGTTGAGAACTTTCAAAACGCGCGCGTGCAAGCCAGCTCGAACTCGATTATTTCGGATGCTCTGGACGCGTTCATTCAACACGTCGATTTAGAAGAGACGAAATTGTTAGCTCCGGTGTTTACGAACATTTTCAAGAAAGGGTTAGGTTTGAACACAAAGGTTGGTGCGGGTCGGTTTTGCGTTCGCTTATGCGCGAGACGACCAGATGCAGCGAAAGGCTTTTTTGCCGGTAAGATTTGTGAAGCGTTACTCGCGTCGCCAGATGTTCTGAACGGCGTGTCCTCTGGTGGCGCGTCTTCAAAAATCGTCTTCCGTCAATACTGCCAAACATTCGCGACGTGTTTACGTTTTGCTACGCTTAAACGTCAAGAAAAAACAATCGCAGACGTCTTGAAACTCGCCAACGACGACAGCAGCAACTGTTCGAACCGCGAAGCAGCGGCTGAAATCATCTCTGAAATGGCCAAAGATTCTCGAGGCGTCGAGTGCTTGAAAGACTTCGAGGATGAGTTACTTCCGTTGGCATATTTTGGAACGTTCGATGAAAACGCATCCGTCGCAAAGTGTTGGGAGAGCGCCTGGGAAGAGTTGAGCGGCGGTGGTGCCGGCGCCGCCGGAGGAGGTTCCGCCATCGGCAAACATTTTCCAAATCTTTGGAATTCTTTCTTGAAGCCACACTTGGAAGGTACAAACTATTCGCTCAAATCGCGAGCGGCGAGAACGGTATCGGCGGCGATGCAAAGTACGAGTTTCAGTACCAAAGATGCGTCGATAAACAATACGGACGAGATGAATGCAAACAAAGAAAAGATGATGCGCGACATGTTAGAAGTGCTTTCTAACGAGCTGCGCTCGAATCGCGCGTTTAAAGGGAAGAATGATTTGGCAATTGCGTTAGGGAACGTGTTGAAAGCGATGATTTCCATGGCGATGGTTGAAAAAAATGGAAGTAATAAAGACGCGTCGTTCGAAGCCTTGAATCGTTTAACAAAGTGCGTCGAGAGCAAAGACGACGGTTTCGCCGCGGCTGGAGTGCAGGCGCTGAAGAGTTCCCTCGAACAGTTAGTGGCGAGCGGTCCAGGTGAGGAGGAAAACGTCGCGCCGGCGTCGTTCGTGAAGGATGCAAAGTTTCAGAGTTTCGTCGAGGCGCTCGTTTCGAGTCTTACTGCACGCGTGAGCAGTGGCGTTGATGGTCGTGATGCTGGAATGGGAGATACAAATAACGAGGAAAACGACGAAATGGAAATGGATGGTCCCGACGCAGAGATGGAACGCTTCGAGAAGAACAAATCGAAATCGGCGTTCACGGAACGCGCCATGGAATGTTTAAGCGTCGTCGGTGAGCTCAAAGACGTTGCCTCCTCGGACGTGCACTCCGCGCTTTACCGCGTCGCCATCGAACATTCTGCGCTCGGCAAGCCGTGGCAAACCCGAGTCTCCTCATTTCGAATGTTCCGAGGTCTGTTCACCTCCTCTAAATCATCATCAAACGTCGGAGGAGAAAAATATAACGACGAGTTTTTGCGAATTTCGAGCGAAGCGTTGAGCGAAGTCGGTAACAGCGCGCCAGCGGCGTTGAGAATTGAAACAATCAAAGCAGTTGGAGCACTGCTTTCGCGAGCGAAAATGGAATCGAGTTTGAGTAAACTCAAGGAATCGTGTGAATCGATGATCAAACTCGCTTTGGAGGATCGATCGCCGGACGTCCGACGAGAAGCGGCGAGCGTTTTTGCGCTCGTGTAAGAAGAAAATGTAAAATAGAAGCTTGAGGGACTAGCGTGCTACAGTATTAAAACAATTAAAATCTCTCCTTCTTTAGTATCCAATCGCACCAGTCGCCCCTGGCGTCGCCACGTTCACGTCGCCTCTCCCCACGAACAACAAAATACCCGCCACCGTCAACAACAACAAAATCGCGTTCCACACCGCGCCTTGCACGGCGAACATCGTCCCCGTCGCCAACATCCGACTCACTTCCACCTTATCGTCCTCAGTCAATCCAACCGCGTTATCCGTCAACGAACTCGTCACTCTGTCCTCCCCTCGCTCTAACCAAAATTGTTCCTCTTCCGCTTTATCTAACCTCAAATCGTTCAGCATCAACAAAACTTTCTCCCTGCGTTTCTCCTCGTCTTCGTTCTCCTCCTGCAAACTCTTCTCCGCCAGCATATCTTGAAAGCTTTGCAACAATTTCAAATCGTTCTTCGCTCCTGCCACGTATCGACGTATTAACGGGAGTTTCATGTTCATCTGCGTCAAATCGGAGACGTATTTCTTACACGAGGCAATTTGCGTTTGGTTTTCTTCTTCCGAGAGGAGCGCTTTCGTTTCCCAAACGCCTTTAGTAAAGCGCGTTGATTTTCTTCTTTGTCTTCTTGTTTTCCCCGACGACGACGTGGCAGCGAAGCCGACGCAAATACTTCGACTTCGGCATCTTGAAGAAGCGATATAAGTCGTTGTCGTCGTCGCCGTCTTTGCCGTCGCGAGTATCGCAGATGTCCTCATCGTCGTCGTCATCGAAGTAGTTTGTTTGCGTTTCTTTTATATTGGTTTTCGATTAGTGCGATTTTTTGTGACAGAAGAGAAATCGAAGTCGCAAAAGAAGTACGAGACGATGATGGGTTTACGGGAGAATTATGTACTGGATCGACAGCGTCACGCGGCCTGCATGCCTCTGTCACATTTTACGAGTTACGCGTGTATAAATTTGAATCACAACTCGTCGTTCGGTTCTGGCGGGTCTGTTTTTGCGTTGTTGTTCTCTTCGTCGTCCTCCGAAATGAAAAAAGGAAGCTTCACGTGTTCCTGGTTCACGTCCTCGTGGTCTTCGACGATCGGCCTCTCTCTCGAAAGTTTTGCCATCGTCAGCGCTAACGTCTCGACGCCTTTACGCATTTGATCTTCCGTGGAATGCTCGTCCGGGCGGTGCGAGTAGCCTTTGAAGCACGGGATGAAAATCATTCCAACGTTTGAACACGCTTTGGCGATGAATAACGTGTCGTGGTAGGCTCTCGAGACCATGCGCTTTTGGGTATGTCCCAAGTGCGACGCGGCGAGTTCTGCCGCGCTCATTGCGCTGTCGCCAGACGTGGCAGGATCGTCTTTGTTGATCATGCGTACGTTTACTCTCACTCTTTGTTCCGAGGCGACTTTATTGGCCGTGGATATAATCTGCTCCACCACGAGATCTCGGCGTTTCAAATCTATATCTCTCACGTCAATCTCCAAAACCGCGCTTCGCGGGACCGAGTTAATCGCGTTTGGTTTCACCGTGAACCCGCCGACTGTAGCAACCGTATCCACGCTCCCAGAATGTTTCGCGAATTCCTCCACGGCCACGGCCAACTTAGACCCAGCGACGACCGCGTCGTTCCTCAGGTGCATCAACTGCGCTCCCGCGTGCCCTCCGTCGCCTTCAAACGTTATCTCCAACGCTGCCGGCGCGGCAATAGCCGTAACTACTCCAATATCCAAATTTTCGTGTTCCAACTCTGGGCCTTGTTCAATGTGTAGCTCCACGAACGAATAATAGTGCGAATCCATCGGCATCAACGAACATTGCTCAACCATCTCCTTCGCCGTGCGCGCTCTCTCATTCTTCTCTCCTCGCCATTTGCTCCCGTACCCAGCTTGCGTCGCGGCATCAAAAAACGACGTCGACGCGTTCAACACGTCCGGTAAAGTTTCCAATTTCTCCGCGTCTAAAACCCCACCCATCGCTCTCGACCCAGAACACGCCATCCCGAACCTGCTCGGCTCTTCGCTGTTGAACATAACCGCTTCGAGATGTCGCCTCGGTTGAAACTTGGCCCGTTTCAAAGCTCCCAACGCTTCAATCGCGCCTAATACCCCGTACACTCCGTCGTACTTCCCACTCAAAGGAATCGCGTCCGTGTGCGACCCAGACCCGACCACGTGGCCTCCTCCTTTCTGCGATTTTTCAACCCCTTCCAAGCGGCCAAAAATGCTCCCCATGGCGTCTTCTCTGACCTTCAACCCATTCTTCTTCATCAAGTTTTTCACGTACGCTCTCGCTTCCAAGTCTTCTTTCGAGTACACCAGCCTCGTCACGCCTTTGAGTTCGTCCTCGCTGCTCGAGAATTTCGACAGCGCGTCGATGTGCGGCGTGATCGGTTCGATCTGTAATTTCGAGCGCAATTCGGACAAATATTTGTTGTCCGATTCTTTCCCGGAATTCGCATTCGCTGATGCGAAAGAAAAAGAACCAACCCCAAAAGCGAAAAAGAGAAAGAACAGCAAGAAAAACCGAAGAAAAAGAGTCGTCGTCGTCATATTTGTGTTTCTCGTTTATATATCGCGCGCGTGCTGCGGTATTTCCTCGTTTGGTAAAAGAGCGTTCGAATGTGATGCTCTTTTGTCGTGTGTGTAGGAACAAAAAGCAACAAAAAGCAACAAAAAGCAACCTCTCTTTTTTGCGAAAAACGCTC
>ERZ651776.78-NODE-78-length-134318-cov-4.838984_pt1 | contig 134318 bp, 122 predicted proteins | sample MGYA00514761_ERZ651776 | MGnify/ENA metagenome assembly ERZ651776
GACGTTCCAGGAGGAGATTTAATCCATTTATTTCCTTTCCAAACAAATAGCCCATCTGGGCTAACTAATTTTTCAAGAATTGTATCCATCTAAATTAGGCGACTAAACAACTATTACTAAACATTGGGTAAGTAATTTTTAGATTGCCTAATAAATAATGCACCTCTATTTGCTTGGTTTATCATCTCTTCATGAAATCCTATCGAGACCCCCAAGTTCCATCTCTCAATGTGAACATAGCCCAAGGGAGTAGCAAGAGAGTGAAAAATATCCAAACAGGTAGCATTGGCATCAATGAGAAGAAGCCTACCTTGTCGGCAGGTGGGAGTTGAAAGGCCCAATAGAATGTCTGATGGAGCATTATTATCAAAGTTAAACCTAGGATGTATATTAGAGGATTAAAGCCATCAATGATGGGACCCAGTATAAGAAAATATGAAACGACAAAAGGTGACATAATAGTTAGAGAGAGGATAATATAAAACATCAAAGAAGCCCCTATCGGTCTCCTCCACATGTGAGTTACTGCACTGATTGACTCCATCAGAAATGAACGTCTCCATCTGAGCTGCTGCCTTACGTAAACTCCAAGAGTTTGGGGGACAATAGTACGGGCCTTGGCTTGAGGCAGGTAGATGCTATCATGGCCATCTCTGAGAAGTAGATTTGTCAGCCCCCTATCGTCTCCAAAAGTTCTGGTCCTACCTAGGAATTTCTGTGTAGTCCACTCATACATAAGCGGTTTAATGACATCGGTCCTATACATACTAAAAGATCCACTGCAGCATATTACACTACCAAAGAAACCCTCTAGTGACTTGAATGTCTTGAATGCGATGAAGTACTGTTGAGTTTGCATTTTGGTCAACCATGAGGAATTTATATTATCGACATCCGTATGCCCACATATTGCGGCAACTTTTGGTGAGGTGAAACCTCTCAAACCTTCAACCAGTGAAGATCTATCTAAGGCAGAGTCACTATCGACCAGAACCGTAATCTCGGAACTATTATTCTCCATGGCCCTTGCGATGGCCTGTCTTTTCCCTAAGTTCTCCTTTAGGTTAATCACCTCATGACCGAAGTCTTTAGTGCACTTGTCCATCCAGTAATCAGTATCATCATCGCTCCCATCATTAACCAGTAATACCCTTAGCTTCTCGCGTGGATAATCTAGGTCATGAAGTGCCCTTGCAGTCTTGTAAATCACTGATGATTCATTCTTTGCTGGAACGATTACCATGACACTAGGTTGGTAATCTCCTGGTTCTGAAAGTAAAGGATTGTAGATGGCATAGAACACATATCGGAAGATTATCGTCACTGCTACTGCCCAGATATAGGTCAAGAAGAAAGGATGCGCATCGAGGCTAGTCATAGCCCTGACATAAATCATCACGAAGGCAATACCGATGAAAAGCATCCAGAATGCCAATTGTCTCGGACTCACACGAGCCTGTTCTAGCGTACCCTAAATTAAATGAATGGTAAATTTATTTTACTTGTCAATACCTTGGTAATGAATAGTCGGATGAACTCCCTGAAAAATGTGAATTGTTGAATTCAATGAAATCACTTCAAGAACACATAATTCCCCCTGTAAAATATTCATTCTGAAGAATCGATAAATTCAATTCATGCGATTGGTTAGAAGAGATTATGAAAGTACTTGTCCTCGGTGCTTCTGGTTTTATAGGTAAAAAAATCGTTTTGAAGGCCCCTGGAAATATTGAACTGACCGGCACCTATTTCAAAAACGAAATAACTATCGAAAATGGTCACTTTGAGTATCTCAACTACTTGGATGAAGGACTTGATTGGAAGCAAATAATAGAGTCTTATTCGTGTATTATCGTGGCTGCACGAGCAAATGCTCAATCCAGCATAGAGCGTAATGCCGTTTCGCATCGTTCAAAAGTGGCCTTTACAAAAATGATCAATGCAGTAAGAGAAAGTAGAATGAAACCATTCATTGTTGCTTTGAATGGAAGTTTAACTTACGGTAACCGGGGTGAAGGACTGGTTAGAACAGATGATGAAATCAATCCAGTAGGTTTTGCAAAATCATATTCAATTGCCGAAAAGCCGTTTAGAGATTACCTAACACAAGACAATGAAATTGCGATCGTAAGGGCCCCGTGGGTCTTAGGACCTGGTTCTTGGTTTTCTCAGGTATACCTCGGGGCAAATAAAATTCCAATAATAGGAAAGGGAAAGCAGTGGATGGCGGTCGTAAGTGTAGAAGATTTGGCAGAGTATGTATGGCAATTGGTTGAGGTACGAACTCGTGGAATATTTCATCCAAAATTAATCAGCCGATGTAGACAGAAGGATTTTGCACGTACCGTTCAAGAGGTTACCAAAAAACAAACACAAAAACTGGGAAGATTCAGTTTATTGAGGATGGAAAAACAAATGCGTGAATCAATACTTGCTTCAATTAAACTTGATGATGGAGAAGGCGATCAATCAGAAAGTGATTCTGCTAAGATTGAATTAAAAAACACCATCAAAGATATCTATTCTGGTTTTTCATAGATGTATAAACTGTATTCTCCTAAATTCCAAAAGGGAGTCCATTGCAATAAAGCATCTAATTTGTACAAGAATTTACTTCTGAGACTTAGGTAAGGTGCCCAATGGTGCCTATACCATGCCGGGTGAGTGATGCAGTAGCCACTTCGATGTTTTTTAGTTAGATATTTTTTGAAAATATCATGAATTTGCCTTGCGGAATAACATCTTGATGCCAAAGAACGAGTAGGGGAGTATCCTGTCCACTCTTTTCTCAATCGATTAATTGCCTTATTTGGCCTTAACATTATTATATTCCAGAGAATATCAAAACCATACCATTTGTTGACGAAAGTCGCAACGATTCTTCCTCCTGGCTTCATGACTTTTGACATTTCAAAAATTGCTTTTTCAAGTTCTCCACAAGTGTTGAGGGCACCAAAAAATACGTAGATTGTGTCGATTGAATTTGGCTCAAGATACTTTTTTGAATCCTCTGGTCCTCCAAGAAGAGGTTTAATTTTAGTTGAATTTTCTGCTTTTTGAATAACTATTTTATAAAATTCTGGAGTAATATCAAGTCCGATCACAGATTCAACTTCTTTAAGATCTGCAAACCAAACCATATCAAGGCCTGGTCCATATCCGATTTCTAACAAATCTTGAACTTCTCCTTCGAGAACTTTTTGCCGAAATGAGTTTCTCAGAGTCATTAAAACGTGATTTGCGTTTGCACGAGATTCAAAAGTTTCGGCCTCTTCATCATAATAATCAGCAACTGATTGATGATACTTTTTAGGATTCATTTGATAGCCTCAATCGCATTCCTATATTTTGCTTCAATACGCGACTTATGGCTGTTTTCATGCCCCCTACAAATTGATTTCGAATAGAATGCTTCTTTCGATTGTGATGAAGTTGTTAACTGTTTAATTCGACGTGATGATTCCCATGATTCTATAATGTTACCAAGGAAAGGGAGTCTCATAATTTTCCACCACCATGGATAATGAAATATTTGTTCAATATTTATGGCTATTTTCCGACTTGTATTTGGCAAGATATCTGCTACCCATGTGTTCTTTGCATAGAGTTCCGTGAGCCCTCCGTCGTCTTTGATTGGGATAATTTGCATCATCTCTCGAGCACTATAAACGCCTTCCTCGAACTCCAGGGAATCTTCTGACATTACCATATTCGGGCAGAGTAGTTTGCCATGAGGATGCTTATGTGAGAGATAGATGGCTAAGGCCCGTATTCTCCAAACCCATCCTGGTTTAGTGATTATCAATACATCAACATCTCCATCTTTTGCGTTCACACCTGCTGCAACCGAACCGGTAATGGCGAGTCCAGTAATATTATTACATGAATTTAGAATTGCCAGGACTTCTTTTGTTTCTTCAAGAGTTTTAATTGCCAGTTCTTTCGAGTAGGCATGATTCAAGTTCTTTGGATATTTACTTGAAAAAACGATTTCTTCTTCAAGAAATAAATGGGATGATGTTCCAATTGCTGAAATAAGATTACTTTGCGAGGATTTAATTCTTAAATTTCTTAACAAATCATTAATTTCAATGTGATGATCAAAAATACTGCAATAAGCCAATACCTCATCTATGGCTTCTACGATTTCTTTACTGTCAATAGAATTCATTGTTTACAAATTGGCTATAACTCATCTGTTTAAGAATTAGTAACATAATCCTTTTCCATTAGAAGTTATAAAAACAAAACGAGTGCAGTTAAATTCATGAGCGATGATTTGAGCCTAGGGTATCAAATTACACTACAGTTAATGCCTATTTTGATGATTTTAGGAGCGATTATGTCGCTTGGATCTAACTTTTGGTTACCTCCATTTTTACTAATATGCATGTGTTTTGCTTTAGTGGTTTATTGGTTTTACACCCTGAAAGACCTTCGTTTTGAATGGAAAGATGTCAGATTCTTCATACTTCCAACCATAATATTGGGCACTAGTTTCCTAACTTATTACCATCTAGTGCCTGCTTTTTATGACCAGGCGTATCATCTTCAAATTTCAAACAGAATCTTGGATCGATGGGACTGGGAGCCGACGCACCAAGGGATGGATTACTCTTTTCGACCCGAAATAATTTCAGGAATTGCGGCAATTGAACTTTGGCTAACTGGAGAGTCTTCAATTGTTTACATAGTGCCAACACTTCTTCTCATCTCAACAGCGTGGTCGATACAACATGCTGGAGAATATTACAGCAACTCAAAGTGGGGATTCATCTCTGGAGTGGCATTCTGCTTACTACCTGTTACCATTACCTATGGCAGGACGATGCTTCTTGATGTAGCAGTAGCAGGAATGATTGTTTCAGTTTTTCATCATCTTCATTTAAGTTCCAAAACAAATCGATATTCCCTAATTATGATCGGAGTACTTTCTGCTATTATCGGTTTAACCAAATACCCATACCTTTACCTCGGTGGATGGATTGCTATTTTGTATCTCTTAAGAAAGAAAACGGAAGAAAGCAGATATATTGCGTTTGGTTATTTCGCTATTATCGCGCTTTTTCTTTTGAAGAATCAAATTCATACTGGATGGATTTTAGGCCCTCTTCAATCCCAAATATCTGGTACTTTTGCTAGTGGAAGTGCAATTGCCGCAGATAGCGTGACGTACTCGCCTCGTATATTTCTGACAGATTTCGTTGAACAATGGCATATTGTTTTAATTTGTATCGGCCTATACGGTAGTTTTTTAATTGCGAAAAGGCAAAGGGAATACATTTTCAATTTCTGGCTTTTAATCCTGCCAGCAGTTATTTTGCATGGATATATCCTTGATTTTGGATGGCCACGCTATTCAACTCCTTGGTTTGCACTTCTCTGTATTGGCCTTCCAGCTGCAATTGTCCATTCAAACGAAGAGTTTGAAGAAAGGATTAGACAGTGGAAAGTACCATCAATTTTAATTGGAATTTTGATTTTAACATTTCTTGGGCCGATGTTTCAGGCGATTGAAGATATGGGTCCAAAATCAAAAAGCTTGTATGATGAAAGAAAGAATTGGTCTGATATTTACAGAGATGTTGGTTATGAATTGGATGAAAAAACCACAATTGTTACTGGTAAAGATATCACAATGGGACTTTATTCCCAAACTCCTTGCTTCAGATACGAAGATCCTGAGTATTCGATGCTACAAGCTATCAACAAATTTGAAGCAACTCATGTATTTACTCAGGACCTGCAATATCGATACGATATTGATGTTAACAGCACATTCTTGTATGGCTCACCAATTGAGCCAGTCAAAGTATTCTCGTCGAATAAGTATGTTGGGCGACTGTGGGAAGTTAATCAATCGCGACTTGCAGAGTCCGATTGGTGGAGAAACAGTACCATTGAAATAAACGGCAGTGGAGCGCATTATGGAGATTTTATTTGGTTAGAGAATGGTTCAAAATTTGATCTATTAGAATATACAGCAATACGCCAAATTTATGAAACAAATTCAGAAATAGTATTGGGAGATATTTTTGACATACTCACTCAAAACCGTCAAAATTTGCTATGTGATTCTTTAGAATCTTGTTCAGAATTTAGCAGATCCGAACATCTTGAGATTAACTGGGCTGTTTGGATGACCAAGACAGATTCTGCTTAATTTGAATTCCCATTTGGATTGATTAAAGTTCTTATCAGGATTTGACAAGTGGCAACTATGGCAAAGATAGATGCAGCAACTAAAGCGATTCCTGAACCTGGTCCAGCATCATACTCTGCTGAAAGGTACAATCCAATAATGACTGAAGATATCCCTAATATTTGTGTCCAAACTAAACATGATTTGAAACTTCGACCAATTAATTGCGCACTTGCTGCGGGAGTAACAAGTAGTGCTGTAACTAGTAATGCCCCTACAATTTTTACCATACTTACAACTACTGCAGCAGTAATGATACTGAACAACAGGCCAAGACCTTGGACGGGGAGTCCTTGTACCCTAGCAGCCAGAGGGTCAATCGTAATTGCAAGCAATCCATTACGAATGAAGAATAATAATATTATTGCTCCTATGCAAATAAATGAAATTTGATCTAAGCTAGCTTTGTCGATTAAAAGTTGGGAGCCAAATAAGTAACTATGAATTTCAGTTGTTATACCTCTACCAGAAATCCTTAAACATACAAGTCCAAGTGCCAACATTCCCGTCATAAAAATAGCAATAGATGAATCTCCAGTAAGTATTTCTCTAGATTGTAATTCGTAAATTAAAATGGATGCAATGATGCTGAACATCAATGCATACCACAATGGAGATGTTGCACCAAGAACGATGCCAATAGCCACGCCACCGAAGGATACATGAGCCAAGCCATCTCCAATCAGTGCAAGATTTCTAACCAAAAGGAATGTTCCAAGAAAACCTGCTACAATTGTGACCATTATAGAAGCAATCAATGCACGTTGTAAACCTGGAATGACTCCATTGAAGAAAGATGGGAAATATTTCCCTGGCATTGCGGGTGCAATGAATTCTAAAAAAGGAACACATATGTCAAATATAATTAAACCAATTCCCACTATTCTTCCCCCTTTATATGAGATTTTGAGTGATTATGATCTTCCTCATGAACTGGTCGAATTCCACGTAAATCTGCAAGTCTTTCTAATTCAGGAAAATCTTCATTAGGACCATCAAAACTAATGGTCTCTTCTAAGAAAATCATTCTATGGGCCGTTTGACGTATAGCAGTTAAATCGTGAGAAACCATAAGAATCGTTTTTCCACTATCATGGCAAAGTTGATCTAATAATTTTAATAATGAATTTCTAGCATCACGATCCATGCCAACCAAGGGCTCATCAAGTAAGATAAATTCAGCCTCAGTTGCAAGTGCTCGAGCAATAACGGCACGTTGTCGTTGGCCTCCCGAGAGTCTAGCGACATCGATATTTTCGTAATCTTGTAATCCTACCATTTTGATTGCTTTATTCACTTTTTGGTGACGAGTATCATTTGACAAGAAAAACAGATTTTTAGCATTTAAAGTACCTAAGTGAACTAATTCACGAACTGTTATTCGGACATCTCGGGGCAAATTTGCTGCAGCCTGAGATACCCAGCCAATTTTTCCATGCAGTTTTCTCGACATAGGACTGGAATCATAGATCTTGATGTTACCTTTTTGTGATTTCAAGACTCCAAGAATAGACAGTAGAAGTGTTGACTTTCCACTACCATTTGGCCCTACTAAACCAACAAATTCACCTTTATTAATTGACAAATTGATGTCTTTTAAAACTAGTTTTCCAGATCGAAAAATTGTTAAGTCATCAATTTTAAGAATCGGTCCTTCTGGGATTTTTTTATCCAATGATACCGTTTTCATATAGAGACCAACTAAGATGAACTATTAGATTCCATTGTATTAAAAATTAATATTTAAGCAGTTCTTGCCATATAAAATTCAACCACCAAGTAGCCGATAATGAATAAGAATACACTTGAAACTAGGATGGTTGGGAGAGTGTCGACTAATTGCATACCTCCACTCCCCCATCAAGATAGTATTTCGTACATCCAATTTGTAATTAGCATCCTATTCCATTAACCAAATTATTAAGATTCTTAGTCATCATAGAAATATAATTATCATTACTGTCAATTGGGGCCATTTCCATAGTATACAATATCTCTATTGATACTCCAGTATCTTCAACAATGCTATTTACTGCATTTTGGCTAGTATACTCTTCAACGAAAAGAACTGAAATTCCTTTTTCATCGATATGCTCAACGACTCCGATAATATCTTGTGGAGAAGGTTCTCCTTCTGGATCTAAGCCATGGACAGTTATTATTTCTATATTATATCTATTAGAGATGTAAGAGTATGCATTATGATTTGCTACAATTGTTTTCTCATGACCTCCTACAGAGCAAGTTCCACTTACTCCAAATGCATCCTCAAAGGCATCATCCAAAGTTTGTAATTGAGCTTTGTAAGAATTGGCATTTGTAGTAAAGTTACTAGTGCCATCTGGGAAAGTCAAAATTAACTTCTCTAGAACAATATTTAATTGTGCCTCAAATGCTAATGGGTCGAGCCAGCTGTGTGGATCATATGAGATATCCTCTCCATCTTCGGCGATAATTGTATTATTGCTTTCATCATCATGGTCATCATCTTCATGGTCATCATCTTCATGCTCACCTTCCATCCAAACGTGACCTGCATTTTCACAATCGGCCTCATTTAAGTCAACGTTTTCATGAGTTGTTGTGTCATGGCATAGTCCCTCATCATGGTCATCATGGTCATCATGGTCATCATGGTCATCATGGTCATCTTCTCCCATTAAGATATGAAATTCTACATCCATCGGAAGTGCGAAGCCGTAATCGCCTTCTTGATCGATGTGGATTGAGACATATCCGACATGACCTTTATGCTCATTATAATCTCTCCCTAATTCTTCAATGAAATGACCTAATTCCAATAGATCCAGTAATTGATCACCATTCTCATCTGATGCATTGAATAAATCCCTCAGAGAATCTTCATCATTGTGGTCATCATGGTCATCAGTTTCATTGTGGTCATCATGGTCATCAGTTTCATTGTGGTCATCATGGACATCAGTTTCATTGTGGTCATCATGGTCATCAGTTTCATTGTGGTCATCATGGTGATCAGTTTCATTGTGGTCATCATGGTCGTCATGGCCATCATCAGTCCAGATGGTCCAGAATTCATCCCATGAAAGATGATTATCATTATTAGAATCAAACAAATCTATGATTTCTTGAGGAGTGGCCTCATCAAAATCATAGTCATCATGGTCATCATGGTCATCAGTTTCATTATGATCATCATGGTCATCGTCAACTTCCATCCAAACGTGTCCTGCGGCCTCACAATCAATCTCATTTGAATCATAATTCTCATGAGTTATTGTGTTGTGACAATAGTCCTCTTCACCTTCATGGTCATCATGGTCATCGTGGCCTTCGTGATCGTGATCAGCGTGCCCTCCGCCCATTTTCAGAGCGATCATATCGAAAGCATCCTCTTCTTCTGCCTCGAATTCTAGAATGTATACTCCTTCTTCAAGATGAAAAATTGAAATCACAGTATCAGTAGGACAATTTACTGGATTCTCAATTACTTTCTCTGGTGTGCCGTGATTATGCCCATCGTGACCATCATGGTCGTCATGATCATCTTGATCATCATGCTCTTCAGTTCCATTATGTCCATCATGATCATCATGGTCGTCATCCATTTCAGGGAAAGAAAGGGTGTGTACATTGTGCTCAGCATGAATTTCAGGAAGAATGCTGCCGTCCATCATAAGCGTAGTAGCCTCGTATGGTCCTTCAGACATATGTTCACATATCTCGGAAATCAACATTGATTCATAATCTAGAGTAACTTGACCAGGAGGCATAGCGTGTGTCATGTAAGAAGGTGGTGCATTAGTCCCGAGAGATGATAGTGTAGATTCTGCCCAAGGTTCAAGACCTAAGCCATGATAAAAGAAAAGATCACTTTCTTGCAGACGAATTAAATCAGCTACTGAAGGTTCATAATCATGTACAGGAATATTATTTTGACTCATGTATTCAATTGTGACATGTTCGCCTGCGACTGCGGAAACCAACTCCCCGACGTGGTATGTAGATACCATTACATTACCAAATGGTTGAATTTGAACGATTTCATTATCTGATGTATTATTATCTGTATTATTATCACCTGGAATCGTTACAGGCTCGGGCGTATTTTCTTCAGCATCAAGGCACCCTGCCAAACTTGATAAAATCATAATCAAACTCACTAATAGTGCTCTACTCCATTGTCTTTCCATGGCCGTCGCCTTACTATTAACTATTTAATAAATGTTATTAATTAATCATTTGGAAATTATTATTAACTCGATGCTTTGACATGAAAATATGAGTCAAATAATATCATTTAGTACTGACAAAAAATTCGCCAATGATTTAGATAGCATAATTGAAAAATCTGGATATCAAAATCGAAGTAGGTTCCTACGAGACGCTACTTTATTTTTTGCTGATATGCAACAACGAGGAGAATTAAAAAATATGAAGGATGAAGAAATACTTGAAGGTCATTTAATTGTCTATTATCAACATGGAATTGAACATAAATTATTAGAAATTAGACATTCTCAAAAAATATCAGTAACATCATATAATCACAGTTGCCTTAAACACAGCCATTCTTGTGTCGACATTATTCAAGCAATAGGAAGTGCCCTAGATTATCGAATGATAATTGAAAAGCTACAAAATACTCCTAACGTAGATAAAGTTCATTTCATTAGTGCACCTATGAGAGAAGAAGGTTGTTGTTAAGTTCGAAGTCATCAATATGCGTGAGGATCTTGCTAGTACTACCCTCTGAGAGGAGCATGTATTTGCCCTAAATTGTGGTGGGGTCTGCAAACCTTTGGAAGCCATTTAGTCAGGAAGATTATAAAAAATAAAAAAAATAAATTTTTTATATTTTTTTGGTATTTAATAAATTAAAAACAACATTTGAAAATAAAAGATTACTAAAGATGTCTATGCTTGATGAATATAGGTTACCTCCTCACCTATCTGAAAGATGCTTATTTCATAAGGGTCCCGAAGTGAAGAATCCCAAATTTGTATTACATTGGATGCGAGGTGCAATAAGGCTTGACGAATGTCCTACGTTTGATGTTGCACGATTAATTTCTGAGTCCCTAAATTTACCACTATTAGTATACCAAGGTATCGATGAACGTTATCCTCATGCATCTTACAGGCATCACAGATTTTTGATGGAAGGAGCAGCAGATATTGCCAAACGTGCTGAAGAATTAGGTGTTGAATATTTTCTTCACATATCTAGAAAGGGGCATAGAGGACCAGTACTTAGAGACTTGTCCATTCAATCGGCAATAGTTATTACTGATTTGATGGATCTCAATCCTTGGAAAAAATGGACTAAATCTTTGATTAAATATAATACACTGATAGAGGTTGATTCTACATGTGTTTTACCTAGAACTGTTTTTGGTAAAAGTTTGGACAGACCTTTTAGATTCAAAAATGCTACAAAGAAGAAGTTTCGTCAGCGTTTAAATATAAATTGGCCCGAAATAAATTCAACCATTCTTTCCATTCCATCAGAATGGCAACCGCCATTCAAGTCAATAGATATCCGTGAAGAGCTCTCTAAAGATGGCGGTAGGGAAATTCTTTCTTTATGCGATATTGATCCAACAGTTGTTCCAGTCACTGATTTTGAAGGCGGTTCCTTTGCTGCTGTAAGTCACTGGAAAAAATGGTGTCAAAATGGGCTTTCGAGTTATCATAAAACACGCAATAATGCTGCAAACAGATATGGCGTTAGTGGGATGTCTCCGTATATCCACTATGGAATGATTGCACCTACAAAGATAGCCAGAGACGCTTCAGAGATTGGCGGCAAAGGTGCCGAAAAGTTTCTCGATGAGTTGTTGATATTTAGGGAGCATGCCCATCATCATTGTCATAAATTAGTTGATTCACAAAGTTGGAGTAATTTACCTGAATGGGCTAAAATTTCATGGGATGAAAGAGTATTTACATCTAATGAAATGTCTCCTTATTTGTTGGAGTTTGGAGAATCAGGAGATACCCTATGGGACAGTTCTCAAATCGGTCTGCTCAGACACGGTGTGATGCATAATAATATCCGAATGACTTGGGGGAAAGCATTTGCTAACTGGATAAAAGATCCGGAAGATGCTATGAAAATATCTTTGAATTTCAACAATAGATATGCTCTGGACGGAAGAGATCCAAGTTCTATTGCAGGAATAATGTGGTGTTTTGGCCTGTTCGATCGGTCTTTTTCACCTTATGATTCAGTTATGGGAAATGTTAGAAAAAGAACAACTGAGATTCATAAGAATAGAATCGATTTGGAAAGGTATAGTAATTGGACAGAAAAATCAACATTAGATAAAAAATTGAATATTGCAATCGTAGGAGGAGGCATATCAGGTAGCTTTTCTGCAATGTTGCTCGATAAACTCGGCCATAATGTGACGATTTGGGACAAAGGAAGAGGGGCCAGTGGAAGGTTGTCTTCGAAAAAGGTAACAAGTGATTTTTCAATCCATATTGGATCAAAATCTTTTGACTCTTTACCGAAGTGGATGAAAAGATATGTTTCAGAATGGAAACGACTAAAATTAATAAGAATGGAGGGTAATTCATTGCTACCAATCGAACCTTTAAGTAAAATAATAAAGCATCTGAATAAAGAAGTTAAAGTCAATTATGAATGTAAAGTAACCAGCGTAGAAGAAAATAATGAGTCTGTAGAGATTACTGTGAAAGGGCGCAATAGCATAAATAAATATAAGTATGACAGAATTATTGTAGCACTACCTATCGAACAAGCGATTGATATTTGTGATTCATTAGCGCTAGAAATATATGGAAAGAGTGATTCAATTTGGGTTGTATGGGGGCCTTCCGAAAAAATCGAGCAAATTCCAGAACACTGGGAATCATACCATCACTCTAACGGCGAAGGAGTGATGGAAATCAGAATCAAAAATGATTTAATTATTGGTAGTGATAAATTGAATTCGAAATCAGTGGTAGATTTTGTCACTGATAAGTTAGGGGTTTCGTCATCTAATTGGCAGGCTCATTATTGGAAGTACGCTAACTCTGTCGAGGGTCCTGAAAAAATAATACATACTAGAAGGGTATCCATTATCGGAGATAGTTTTGGTCGACCACTAGGGACGGTTGGTGGAGCAATTGAGTCTTCTGGAAGAGTAGTATCGGAAATACATCTTCGAAAGTTAAAGTCTAAAAATCAAAATTAATTACCTATTAGCTATAAATTGGCCACTATTGCTGCCTACAAATTAAGAGTAGGACAAGTTAGCATGCAAAGTCTCTTCTCAACTCATGCTAGTTTGGAGTCCTGCTGGGCATCATTAATACAAATAATTGATACTTATAAGAAATTAGAATGAAAAAAATTAGAATCTTAATGTAAAAAAATTATTAAAAAGGTAAAGGAATTGTATTATTTTAATATAATTCATAATAAATAGTATAACTGTATCCAAATATTTGATGGAGGAGTTTTCTGATAAAGTATTTAATACTTTTTTGAGTAGTGAATCAAACGAGATTGTAAGAAAAATAGCAATAAGTTCTGCTATAATTGGTTTCCTTGCCCACCTACTTATTTGGGTATTGTATGTTACAGATATGATACAAATAAAAGGAGATTCTGTAGAATTAGTTAGTTCGCCACTTTCCTCGCTTTATACTCCTTTTTCGATATTATTGGCATATGAGATATATGAATTAATTAGGACTATTCCAGATTCATTTTCTTCTGCGGTTGGAAAACAATATGAAATCGCCACCTTACTAATTGTTAGAGATATACTCAAGAGACTTTCAGTTATTAACATCTCAGATGACTGGAAAATAGATGATGACTTGGGATTACTAGTTGTAGAATGTTCCGCATTTTTGGCCCTATTCTACACTTCATTGACATACTATAATATCAGTAATAATATAGATACTAATGTAAAACTAACAGATCATGTATCATCATTCGTCTCAACAAAAAAGGCCATTGCAAATGTAATGCTACTATTTTTTATCATAATTGCAATAATGTCACTAACTGGATGGATTTCTTCTGCAATACAGGGAGGAGGTTCTGTCAATAGAGAAATATTTTTTCTAGATTTTTTCACATTTCTCATATTGGCTGACATATTAATATTATTGATGTCATATTGGTTTTACACAGATTTTGGTAATCTCGCAAGAAATACTGGTTTCGTATTATCAACCGTCATAATTAGAGTAGCAATATCAACAACGGGAGTATCTTCAATGATATTATTTACACTAAGCGGATTCTTGGGCATAATGATACTAAGGATTACGGGCAATGTTAATTTAAGAAATAAGTCTAATTCTAAATTATCTAAATAATTACATATAATATTTATTAAAAATAAAATTATTTTATACTTCCATCTTTTTATTTTTATAAATATTTCAACTATCAGCAATACATAAGTCTGAATAATACGATTCAGTTCGTATAATGATAATGTTGGATGCGATTCCTGTTGAGGATTTTAAATCAGCACTAATATCTAGGGTTTTTCGTTCAAATATGAAATTATTTGGAATAGCAGTATCAATGGTAATAATCATGTTATTGGTATCCTTACAGGGCTGGATAATTGATGATATTGTAGATGAAATAAAAAAAGATTTAGGAGTTTACGATAGAGTTCCTGTGTGGGAGAGATCAGAGTGGCCATACACCACCGATAAAACGAATAGTTTTGTAATGGAATATGGAGGTTATGAACTATTAGAAACAGAAAATGAGTGGGGTTCAACTCATCACTTCGTAAATTTTGAACTTCCTCTAAGTGAAGGTGGTTCAGCCCCTAATGGCGTTGTTAGCCTTGCTGTTTGGCTTCCAAATGTACCAGAAGGAGTCGAAGTACCGGTCATTGCAGAGTTTGGACCTTATTTTGATGAAATTAGTGTTGAAACTCCATCAATAGAAGTTCCAGGAACATGGTTAGGTCAAATGATAATTGATCAAATTTTACCTCATGGATATGCTTTTGCTCAAGTTTCTGTAATGGGCACTGGACGTTCTAATCACTGTATGGACTTGATGGGTAATGCAGAGCAATTGGGAGTTGATGCAGCTGTGACTTGGCTTGGAACTCAAGAATGGAGTAATGGCGGTGTATCGATGATTGGAAAATCATATGATGGTTCTACTCCATGGCAGGCGGCTACATTTGGAAATGAATATCTAAAAACAATAGTTCCAATTTCTGGCCTCATAGGAGTCATGGAACTAATGTGGAAAAATGGAAGTAGCGAAGCGCGAGCGCCAATAATGCATAATGGGGTTTATGGATCATATGGCATTGATGGTGATCAAGAAGATATTGGAAACATGTGCCCTGATTACATTATTGGCCCAGGTACAGGAGTTGCCGCATACATGTGGGGCGGAGAATTTGCAGGCACATATTGGGAAGAAAGATATTTCTTAGATAGAGTATTACAGAATTATGAAGGTTCTGTTTATCTCATTCAAGGAATGCATGATTGGAATGTTGACCCACATATGGCCATCCCAGTAATCAATCAGTTAATCGATGCAGGCATTGAATCTAAAGGTCTATTTGGCCAGTGGGACCATGATTATCCAGATAGGCCGGATTATCATTTTGATCGCTCAGGAGAAGGAAGAGGTAGAGAGGCATATCCACAAATGGTTAGATTTGACTGGATGCAAGATTTACTAGAATGGTTTGATTGGTATCTCAAAGGAGTTGGCAGTAAACCAGGATTGTTTGTAGAAATTCAATCCAATCAAGGCCAATGGAGAATCGAAGATAGATACCCCCCGCAAGATATGGAGACAATTTCATTGGATCTTGGGGGAGGCTTGATTAATGTTGCAGGAGGCATTACTAGAATACTTCCTAATGGAAACTTTGGCCCAATTTATGAAAGTGAATCTTTTACTGAAGATATTTGGATAGCCGGACTTCCTAGATTACATATCGATGTTTCTACAGCAACTGTTGGTGGGCAAATCTATGCTTTGTTAGAGGATTGTTCTGAAGACGGATCATGCATCCATATTGGACATGCAATTATGGATTTAAGATACCATGAAGGTGGAGATCAAGAGCAAACCTGGTTGCCAATTTTTGATACAATTAATGCTAAGATGGAGTTCTTTGCCATGGATGTACAAATTAAAGCTGGCCACATAATTCGTCTATCACTTGCAAGTACTGGAGAAGATTACCTGCCTGCATCCACTAGTTCAATCATCGAAGTATCTGAAGGTTCAAGTTCCAATCTATTATTTGACATAATTAATCCTGAAAATAAACTTCTTTTCAATCCGCCAGCATGTATTCATCAATCTTGTTTAGATTGGCTGAATCAATCTAATTAGGATACCTGAGGCATTTGTAATTTTGGATGCTGTGGCCTGCGAACCTTTTGGAATCCGGTTAGTTGGGAAGTTTTTGAGAATTTAGAAATCATTAGTTAAGAACATATTTTGTAGCTTAGATATATTTAGATATGTAGGATATGTAGGAAAATTATATTTCTCAAGAGACCTTCTTTATAATGATAAGTTTTGACTCAATTTCAGACATAATTAAGTGATTATACAGTGCGCATAATTTGTGTCTCACACTCACGAAGTGAATAAATATTTCAAATTAGCTCCGGGCATCATCCTAATTTTATTTATATTACCATTTCTTTCCATAGTTTCTTCTTGGCATGAAGAAGTACCAGAGTTAGAAGAAATAGAAGATAAAATGCTTAGGTCATCATCTCTGAACGTTTTAGAAATATCTTCAGGAGCCAAACATAAAATTTACCAAGATGATGATAGTAACGGAGTAAATAATGAAGTTGGAGATAGCGAAGATGGAACCTCCTCAAGGGATATTAATGCTTTCTTTATATCATTACTATTTGTAATAGGTTTCTATTATTCGAATTTTTCAATTAATGATAAAAAAAGCATTACTGCGAAGATTCTAAGGATAGTAGCAAGAATAAGAAATAAGCTAAGATACATGGGCAAAGGCTCACAAATCCTTCTATATATGTGGTCATGGATATGGCTTAGTGCCGTACTAGCAACAACTTCTACTTTAGAAGATATAATTATTATTCCATTATTATTCTTAATACTCGTAGCGCCTCTATATTATGTTCTTTTGTTTATAAATAGAGGTAAAAAGCCAATTAAATCTAAATCGGCAAAAAGACAATATGCTCAATTAAGCACTCGATACACCCGTGTCGTTGGTAGTGATACAATAGATGTTTTCAATACGGAACAAGTATCTAATTTACCTCCACGGGCATATCAGGATAAATGGGCTGTAATAGTTTCTAATGGAGACATAAAAATTGTACATAGCATTCATTCTACTAAAAATGATGCAGTAAATTCTCTATTGGATCATGAAATAAATTTGAAAGAAAAACAAAGTAATAGTAAAATGAAGTCGCTTGTATCAATTCAGGATAAAAATGATGAGACAGTCGCAAAGGCACTTCAACAGCGTAATATCGAAATGGCTAGAGCACTGGGAAGAACAGTAGAAGATATCGAAGCAGATCTTGCAGATGATGGGGTCTTGAATTTTAGTGCAGGATTTGATGCCAAATTAACCCAACTAGGTATCGAATCAAAATTTAGGAAGGCCGAATTAATTGGCGAAGGAGGTATGGCAAATGTTTTCAGAGCTGTAGAAATAAAAACAGGAGACATTGTAGTTTGGAAAGAAGCAGCTGCAAGCAGATTTAATCCCCTTCCAGAAGTCAATAGAAGACTTAAGGAAGAATCTAAAATATTAAACAGTCTCGAACATATTCGTATTCCGAACCAATTAGATTATGGTGAAATTGATAAAAATAATGGTGAATCAGTTGGAGTTTTGATTATGGAAAATATATCTGGGTCATCGTTAAAATCAGATATTGATACACTCACAAAACTTCGTAAGGGACTTGATTTCGAAGAAGTTATAAAAATCATCAAACAAATATGTGAACCATTAGAATATATGGCGGACCTAGAGACGCCAATTTATCATAGAGACATAAAACCTCATAATGTCATAATAGAACCTAATAGAGGGCCTGTTATTATTGATTTTGGACTTGCAAAAATAGTTGATACCGAACATGTTAGCCATACTCAAGGCATGTCCGAAGGATGGTCCCCCCCTGAAAGAAGACAAGGTAAAAATGGTGGATTTACAGATGTTTACAGTCTTGGTCAAATATTATGGAATATGCTGACAGGGGAAGAGCCATTTAATGCTCTAACAATTGAAGAAATTATAGAAAAATTAGTTGAAAAAGATCATCCAGAATGGTTAGCAGAAGTAATTCTTGCTAGTGCACAAAGATATGACAGAAGGATTCAATCTGTATTTGAGTTTAGATTAAGGTTAGAGAATGAAGGAAAAATGCCCTAATATTGATCAATGTTGATACATGCATAAAATGAATAACTCCCGATTATCGACTTACAATTCTTTGATTAACTGTGAACATGTATGGAGTGGAGAATCCTTTGATGCAACAAAGGATGTACTAGAGATTGAATTAACTCATGTGATGATTCAAATCAAATGTGAGAAATCCAAAAGAATTACAACATAACTTTACCAAATGCAATGCTGGAGATGGTAAATGAATTAGATATGCAAAAAGGCGACATCATAAGCACAAGTGAAATATTAAGTTGGTTTTCAAATCACTATCCTGCATATGCTGAAAAATCAATTACTGATTGTGCAATAGTAATGACTACAAATCTTAAAACTCGTAAGAGTCGTAAATTAAGGAATATTGATGGAAAGTATGATTTATTTTTTGAAACAAAGAAGAAATTCCGATTATATGATATCGAAAAAGATCCTGTGCCATTACCTTTTGATTCCTAGATATTTACATGTTCATAAAATAGCATTAATGCTGAAACCCCATTATTACAAAGATGGGTTATGGTGGAAGCCGAAACTTTATAGATACGTAATATAGAACCGTTACACTACTATCCATCTAATTCTCTAGCCTCTGATACGGCCCACTGAAAGCCCTATGTTTCTGAATCATCAATCAAAGGGAGATAGGATAAACCCATTGATTTGGATAAATAGTTTGATCAGGGTTCAACTGTATCAAAAGATAGACCCAATCTGTTTATATCAACTACCCCTATCTAAAAGCCATGAAAAACAAAGCTTTAGCGTTGGTAATACTGATGATTGCATCCACTCTTGCTGGATGTACAACCTCTTATGAAATCGATTCAAACAACCAAGAAACACGAATCTCTGATTTGGAATCATCACAGTTAGATTTAGCACTTGCATTGTCAGAACAAGAGCAAACTAATACAGATTTATCAGTATCAATATCACAAATTGAGGCTGCAAATATGCAAGCAATACAATCTTTAGATGAAGATTATCAACAATCATTATCTGATTTAGAGGCGAGTTATATTGACGCAATTGAGGCATTAATATTAGCCAATGTTCAGACTCTTGATGATATTAATGAAACAAATGCAGCTGCTTTTGATGATTTATTATTATCTTTAAACTCGTTACAAACTAATCTACAGAATAGTCAATATTCAATAGAACAAATTTCTTTTATTATCGAAGATTTAGATAATCAAGATGGAATAAATATGTCAGAAATTGATGCATTACAACAATCGTTACAAAATCTTCAGTCGAGTCTTCAATCTTCAATTTATGACTTAGAAAATAGACTAAATAACACTAGAGCAATGAACGATTTTTCTTACCTTGATTTCAAAGACGCGGAACTCTTCAATTTCAACAATGGTTTAGGGGTGCAAATGGACCCACCAATTTTTAATTTTGCAAACTTGAAGAATGCGAGTTTGGGTTATTCCAACTTTTCCGACGCTAGCTTCGTTAACGCTAATTTGAGGAGTGCTGAAGGCATCTTTAGCACATTCCATCGCGCTGATTTTAGTAATGCCGCAATGTCTTTTGGCATATTTAGGCAAAGTGATTTTACTGATGCACAATTTGTTGGTGCACAACTAACTTATACCGAATTCAGATACAGTGATATGTCTGGCGTCAACCTAACAAATGCTTCGATATATGGAGGCGGAGATTGGTTGATGGTCGATCTTTCGTATGCCGATCTAACAAATGCGATGATGTATGATCTAGATCTCAGATATGCTAATTTAACTGGAGCAGATTTGACTGCAGCAGATCTTGCTTATCTAAATACATCTTATGGGCCTGCCGACCTGACTGGTGTAACTTGGAGTAATACAACTTGCCCTGATGGAACTAATTCAGATAATAATGGAAATACTTGTATGAATAATCTTTGAACTGAGATACACGTGGGGTATGACATGGGTCGCTTATCATCAATTCCGATATTCCTAGCGATACTGTTTAGCGTAGCGATTATTGAGGTATCTGCAGAAGATGTTGATAGTGATTCAGATGGATGGATTGATTATTTTGAAGAGGCGTGTGGTACAGATCCTTTAGATTCTGAATCAATACCAAAAGACTCTGATTCATCAGGCATATGTGATGAACTCGATATCGATGATGATAACGATGGATGGATCGATAGTTTTGAGAATATTTGCGGGTCTGATTCTTTGAATCCAGAATCTATACCAAATGACCTAGATAATGACGGTATATGTGATTCACTAGACAAAGATACTGACAACGATACTTGGGGTGATTTTGATGAGATACTATGTCAAACATCTCCGATTGACAATAATAGTTACCCATTAGATGTAGATGAAGATGGCAAATGTGATTTATTAATTATCAAAACCCCAGTTGAATATCAACCAATACGAAATAATGTTATCTTAGAAAATGAAGATATACAAATATTGGCTTTAAGTTCAGTATTAATAATTTCAACTGGTACATTTTATACAATTGAACCTGTGAGGTGGGCGGTATCTAGAAAAGCGTGGTTGAGCTTTCTATTGCTATTTGGAATTGTCAAAAAAACGCAGCATGGTGACTTCCAAAGAGGACGCCTATATGGGTACATAGAGAGTAATCCAGGAATCCACCTTTCAGCTTTAACAAGGCTTTCTAATCTAGGAAATAATCAAGCAACATACCACCTAGACATTTTACAGAAAGAAGGTATGATCTGGTCGAGGAAGGAAGGGAGATTACTAATATTTTTCGCAGATACAGTATCAGTGAAATCTGAAATAACAAGTCCACTATTAGATATTAATTTCAGTAAGAACTCAATAAAAAAATCAATACTGATGTATTTGAATCAAGCAGAATTGATGGACTTGAAAGGCCCTAATGGTTTAGAAATATCCAAAGAAATTGGAGTTTCTTCTCAAGTACTATCATACCATATCCGTTCATTGATTAAATGGGAAATGGTCGGAAGAAAACGAACAGGTTTGAAAAATTCACTATACATTACGGAATTGGGTATTGAAGCATTGACTAAAGATTTGTAATATTATCCCAGATAGCGCCAATCTTAGGGTATTTTATTAGCGAACTTATGGTACTCCCTCAACACCCGTTCCACATGAGGATATGGAGAGGATCTTACTGTATGTTCAATGTATGCTTATGATATAATTTTCACTACACATTTACCCTTTGCACGACCAGAAAAAGACTGATTGAAAGCCCCTTGCCAACCCGCTTCTTTGTCCTCTGAATGGAAATCCCAAACACCGTCAAGCACAGGCTTAATTACACCGCTTTCGAAATGTTTTGCAAGCGTTGAGAGGTCTTCATGACTCGGTGAAAGAAAGAGATAGTGCCAGTTTGCGTTCATAGATTGAGCGGCTTTGTACTCCTTTCGCTTTACCTTCCGCTTCAAGAAGAGTTTGAGAATCCAGGCTGTTCCACCTATTCGGCGTATCTCCTCGAGGGTGGGCATTCCTGCAATGGTCACAATTTGTCCTCCCTTTTTGACAATCTTCGCCATCTTGAGACTCTCAGCCGTCGTATCGAAACACACGTCAAATTTCTCTGCACTGCTGCCCCCATAGACGTCTTCAAACTTGATGTTCTTGTAATCCAAAACGACATCTGCTCCGATGCTCTTGCACAATTTTTCTTTCTCACCTTTGGATGCAGTCGTGACAACGAGGCTAGCCTTGAACACGTGCTTTGCTAATTGAATTGCCATTGTGCCAACACCTCCAGCTCCCCCTGAAATGAAAATGGAATCGCCTTCCTTGAGCCCTGAGGATTTGAGAACCTGAAGTGCAGTCATACCAACAAGTGGAATTGCTGCTGCTTCTTCAAACGTAAGATTGTCTGGCTTAGACACCACATTCGCAGTATTTGCAACGCAATATTCTGCCATTGCACCTCTATACCAAGGAGTATTCTTTCCATCATTTTCATTTCCAAAAAGTCGAGTAAAAACCGGTTGTCCTACGGAGAATTTACCTTCAAGGTCCGCTTCTTCAACAACTCCAGCAACATCATAGCAAATGACATGAGGAAAGCCAGCAACGGGTCGAACCATTTTCAGATCGCCTGAGAGTAGAGCTTTGTCGACTGGATTGATTGCCGATGCGTGTACTTTAATCACGATGTTGTTTGATGCATCAAAACCGTGAGGATAAGGTACACTTATTTTCTTCAATTGAGTGGGTTTGCCGTACTTTGAGAAACCAATAATATTCATTATTTTGCCATTTGGATGTGTCATCATAACCTCTCCTTCAGACTTCTGTATGTAAATCAAAAAGTCCCAGAGGTGTTCTTTTGTAACAATGTTGTAACCTGTTCCTTAATAACAAAATAATACCTCATATGCTCTATGTCTCAAGCACAGTCACAGCGTATAGAATCAATGTGTGAATCGGCTCGAAGCCATGTTGATGATTTACTGGTTTTACTTTCAAAGTCGAAAATGCTCAATATTCTCTACATTATGAATTGTGATCCGGCTCCGATGCGCTTCTCTGAAATCAAGAAAAGGGTTGACTCTTCGTCGACCACTGTTGCAAGACGATTGGGTGAACTTGAGGCTAATGAACTGGTCACCCGCACGGCTTATGCGACCGTTCCAGCTACAGTCGAATATACGCTTACTAAAGATGCAATATCACTTCAACCCAGCCTTGAATCGATGTTTGAATGGGTACTAAACCGAGCTGATAACTCTCTTTGACCCTAACGTAATAAAATAAAACAACATATCATTGCCTACCATAGTTTAGGCATTCATCTATAATGCCTTAATTTTGAATATTTTTGTAGATTAATTCATAATTCCATAAGCATAGGAACGCACATGGTCGACATCTACGTTCTCGAATGTGAGAATGGGAATGTCTATGTTGGGTTACCGATAATGACTCAGAAATAATTGATTGCTCCTCTAATTAGGTATAAAAAATTTTAAATAAAGATTCAATATTCATCATATTTGATGAGAGAGCCTCAAATGATATTTAACAAAATCGACGCTATAGAGATTTTACATAGTCTTGAAGGAGATTTTGCTAGACTTTCTGCCAGAAGTAATGGAAGTTCCTTAAACGCAGAATGTGGTAATGTTGGATTAGGATTTACAATAATCACACGTGGAAAAGAATCAGTTTTTTTAATTGCAAAAGGTAGTTTATCCTCTGTCAGTTTTTATAAATCAGATAAACCAATATTTCTCTTATCTGGGATTATTACAATCCTTCTTAGTTGGGGTTATGTTCTGCTGATTGAACCATCGGTGATAGTTTGGTGTTCAGCATTAGGGGTAATTCTTATAATAGCATATTTTTTCTTACGAACTGCAAAATTAGAATTCGAATCTTCCGGAGGAAAAAGTGTAATTTTCCAGTTTTCTGGCTCTGCTGCTGGCCGAGGTAGAGATATGGCTAAATTTTGTGCTGCAGCAATTATGATTGACAAAGGAATAAAAGTCGAAGGCCTTTTAGAAAAAAAAGCCGAACCAATCCTTGAAGAAGTAGCCGAAAATATCGAATGGTAGGCCATATCTAAAAGTGATAACATGAATTTAGAAATATCTGATTTAGGATCCTCTGGAATACAGGGGCTCATATTAGGTTGCCTTTCTAGAATAATTGTTGACATCTCTACTCAAATAATCAAATGGTTTCTAATTATTCAGTTTGGAATTTTCAAATTCTTAGAATCACAGGGTATAATTATTGTAGATTGGGAAAAATTGACTCTAGGATTAATTGAAGTAAGTCAAGATGTAGCAGACCAATCTGTTTCGTTCATAGTTTCAATTATGGAGACAGGGACTTTTGGTGTTGGTTTCTTAGGAGGTTATACTTTAATAGGAAATTTCGACTTAAAAAAGGTACTGAAAATATAATTTTATCCCGAAGGAGCTGATTAATTGAATGAGGATATAGAGCAGCAAGTCACAGACCTTCTCAGCCTGATTTCTTAACTCGTGATAAATCACTTCTAGAGCCCATTACAGAGAGGAGTATGAACTCTTTATGGTGGACGCTGGGGTCTGCGAACCTCTTAGAAGCACCCAGTTGCAGTCAGTAATCGAAGCAGCATACTCACTAATAAGATTGGGAGAAGTTAAGTCGGCAGAGTCTCTTCTGAAGCCATTTACTTCTGAATTGGCTGAAGTTGGGCCATCCATTAACCAAGGCATGGCCATGACTTGGTCGAGTAGTGGCCAAACTAACGGGAGGAGTGCGTTATGAGCACTTCAGACAAGATTCAGAGCATACTTGAGATGCTATTCACTTGGGGAATGGAAGGAATTGATGAAAAGGATACACAACCAAAAGATATCTTCACTGCATTTGGACAAGAAGCATGGAATATTGGCGATAGATATGTCAAAAGAAATATCATTGGAGACAAGATTTCTAGATATGTTCCACAAGACATCAAGGTTGCAGTTGCAGTAAGAGATCAAGGTCAATGCACTGCTATTCTTGAGGATGGTACAAGATGCCCTGTTCGTAAATCACTACACTATGATCACAGATTCATTCCATTCAGACTAGGTGGCCCTCAAACAATTTGGAATATGACATTGCTCTGTGAAGATCATAATTGGCATTATGGTGGAAAACTATGGAGGCATGAGAAATGAATAATACAAGGTATCATCCTCCAGAATCCAATCTCAAGAGATTGGAGATTAGGAATCCAATCACTCAAGGAAGAAGAGCTTGGGGGCATATGTCAAATGATGGAAAATTGATTATGAGTGATGATGGAGATGTCTGGGTACGTCATAGCCCAGAAGATGTATTTGGCTCAAAAGAAGCTGCTAGGCAATTTGCAAAAGAAGAGAAATTTAGGCCTCCTCCAAAAATAATGCCAGGCTCACCATATGATATTGCACCACACGAGGAGCATTGTTGCAGAGTAATTGCAAATAAGCCACTACATTATTCTCTATCTTCTAGACTTGTAAGGTGGATGATTAATTCGAAATATGTTGAGAAGTTTTGATTGAGCAAAGGGTAGCGAATCCGCTGTATTGCAGTACATCGGTTACTATGGTAAACTCCGAACCATTGGGGTTGATACTGTAGCCCATTAATTATTCCAAATAAGCAAAGGGGGGCGCTATAGTTTTAGAATTCGCTAGCGAATGATTCGACCCACTGCTAGCCGTCCGAGGAATCTCTAGATCTCTCAATCCCGAAGAAGCTCGCCAGCCTGCTTGGCCCACTCGTCCCTCTTGACGCGACCGGGGAAGAATTCGATGGCTACGTTGACTTCCTCCTCTATCTCAGGCGTCATCTTGCTAATCTGCAAGAACGTGTAGATTCCGAGGGCGTTAAGCTTCTCCTCCAGGAACGGCCCGATGCCCTTTATCACCTGCAGGTCGTCCTTGTCGGCAGCGGCTGCGGCACCCAGGGTCGCGAAGTCGATGTTGTCTGCCTTAGCCGCTACCCTTTGCAGCTCCTCGGTCTGCTTAATCGCCTTCTCGTCGAGCTTTACGTCCTCGCCGAGCAGGATCTTTGCTTGCGTCACCCATTGGTCTCTCTTCACTCGGCCGGGGAAGAATTCGATCGCTTCGTTGACCTGGTCCTCCAGCTCCGGATCCATGTTGGCTATTTGCCGATAGGTCGTGATTCCGAGAGCGTTAAGCTTCTCCTCCAGGAACGGTCCGATGCCCTTTATCACCTGCAGGTCGTCCTTGACTAGGACTATCGAGGCGGCGGCGAATGTTCTGGTCACTCCCGAGACGCCGGTCAGTACGTTTCTGTTCTTCCCAGTCCAGGTGATGACCGATGTGCCAGCGGAGTCGCTGATTCTCGCGGAGCCGCTGTCGGCGAAGTCGGATGTACTCGCGACCTCTAAGGTATCAGCGCCCTCTTCGACGGCGCTCTTCAGCTCCGTAGAAGATGCCTTGCCTAGGGTCTCGAAATTGATGGAGCTCGCTCGCTCCCTCACTCTTTGTAACTCCTCTAGCTTCTTCTCCTCGTTGCTGGAGGATTTGGATGCGGCTGCCTTCTCGGCGGCCTTCTCTTCCTCTTCCTTGGCGAGCAAGGTCGCGGCTGCAGCCTCGTCTTCGGCCTTCTTGGCAGCTTTCTCTTGTTCTTCCTTAGCAAGCAGAGCAATGGCAGTGGCTTCCTCATTGGCCAACTTAGCGGCCTTTTCGTCAGCTTCTCTTTGCTTCTGTATCTCCTTAAGTTTTTTCTTATCGGGTTTTACATTGACCGTCCAAGAAATATATACACTTGCTCGTCCGAGCTTTAGTAACCCAATGAATTCTCCTCCTTCGTAAGTCGGACCATCAGTGTTATCATCAAAAACCATATTGATCATAATCTCTCCATTATCGTTAACGGCGATAACTCTTGTAGCGGATTTATTGTTATTCTTCTCACGCATTCCGAAGCGATTGCTGTTTGTTTCCTGGTTAAAGTCGATCATATCCACATTAATCTTCGACATGTTGTTGATCGTGATTGTTTCTTTGCTAATTACCGATTCACCAGGTTTCACTCCTTCAGCAGTAGCAAGGACGAACGGATCTTCCTTGGTGCCCGTACCATCGATAAACTGAGGTTCTGATGACGTGTTCTCTGGCTCAGGGCCAACTAGTACTATGCCCATTACTTTGTCACGTCCGATCAACAGTGCCAATAGTAGCAGTAGAAGGAAAATCAGGCAGCAGAAGCACCACATGTTACTAGATCCTCCATCACCGCCATCATTCTCATCATCAGTTATTACAGTGCAATCGCTGTTCGCCGGTGACACCGGCCCGTCGCATACCCCGTCGCCGTCAGTGTCTGGGTCCAGCGGATCGGTGCCCGCTTCCCTCTCGTCGGCGTCCGTGATGCCGTCGTCGTCGTCGTCATCGTCCTCGACGAATGCCCCTGTCGTGGAATCATAGTAGTCAGGCAGCACGTCGGGCATCCCGTCGCCGTCGGTGTCTTCCAAGACCTCGAACAGGAAGGTCGTCCTGACTGAAGTCCCGTCTGTCTGGTTCGCCCAGAGGTTGAACGTCGTGTTCCCCATCTGCTCTGTCGGCGTTCCGCTGATCGTACCGGTTGCTGTATCCAGAGTCATCTCCGTTGGGAGTCCGGGATACACCTCGTAGGTCGTTCCGGGTGCTGCTATACCGGCCGGTTGGAATCCGTCTGTCTGTGAGTTCCTCAATCCGTAGAAGCTTCCGCCGAAGTTCGACCCGTGAGGGTCGTCGTCCGGTCCTGCCAGGCATATCGGCGGGACGGCGTTGGGACCGTCGCAGATCCCGTCCGAGTCGGTGTCGGGGTCCAGGGGGTCGGTGCCCGTGTCCGATTCGTCGACGTAGGTCCCGGTATCGGTCTCGCTCGCGTCCTCGAGCCCGTCGCCGTCGTCGTCCGTGTCCTCGACGAGGGCCGGGACGGATGTGGAGGTCCCGGTGATCGTGTCCGGCATGCCGTCGCCGTCGGTGTCCGCGTGGGCGGACGGGTCGGTCGGGAAGGCGTCGGGGCCTGCCTCGCAGACGCCGGTCACGGCCTCCGCGCCGTCGCAGTACCCGTCGCCGTCCGTGTCCGGGTTGGTGGAGTCTGTGCCCGTGGCACTCTCCTCCAGGTCCGGGAGGCCGTCGTTGTCGTCGTCATCGTCTGCGACGAGTCCGGGGGTCGGGCCCTCCATCGGGTCGTAGTCGCCTGGCAGCTCGTCCGGAAGGCCGTCCCCGTCCGAGTCAGCGAGGCTGACCAGTCTGAAGTGGATGTCCTCGGAGGACGGGGAACTCGAAGCTCCGCTGCCTGAACCGCTGCTCGGCCCGGTCGAGGAATCCCAGGTGTTGCTGCCGGAAACCGAAACGGGTGAACCTTGGTCGGTGTTGGTCCCACCATCGCCCAAATGTCCGTGGTTGTCCCGCCCCCAGCACTTCAGGTCGCCGTCGTCGAGGATGGCGCAGGCGTGGTCACCTCTGGCTGACATCGCAACGGTCGTTCGGCCCGTGCCGAGGTCGATCGCTGTGGATGAGGGTGCGGTGGTGTCAGTGTTGCTTCCGCCATCGCCCAACTGTCCATAGCTGTCCTGCCCCCAGCACTTCGCATCGCCGTTGTCGAGGATGGCGCAGGTGTGGCGACTTCCAGCAGACACCGCAACGGCCGTTCGGCCCGTGCCGAGGTCGATCGCTGTGGATGAGGGTGCGTTGGTGTCCGTGTTGCTTCCACCATCGCCCAACTGTCCATGGCTGTCCTTCCCCCAGCACTTCGCATCGCCGTTGTCGAGGATGGCACAGGTGTGATAATCTCCAGCTGACACAGCAATGGCCGTTCGGCCCGAACCGAGGTCGATCGCTGTGGATGAGGGAGCGTTGGTGTTGGTGTTGCTTCCACCATCGCCCAACTGTCCGTGGTTGTCCCGCCCCCAGCACTTCAGGTCGCCGTCGTCGAGGATGGCGCAGTTGTGGTACCATCCGGCAGACACCTTGTTGTTCGCATAGGCGGATGACGAGGTCGGGATGACCTCCGTCGCGGTCATTGTGTAGGTGGTGTTGGGTAGCTCTCCCTCGACGGACCCCGTGATCTCCCCCGTGGCCGGGTCCATCGTGAGGTCGGACGGCAGGGACGGTGATACGGCCCAGGTCGTGGTCCCATCCTGGAAGGGGTCGTGGAAGCCGATCGCATCGATCGGCTGATTCTCCACCACGGTGTGCGGGTTGTCCGAGCCCACGCTGAGGTAGATCTCGAAGGTGGTTGCCTCTCCTCCCTGCTCCGCATGTATCGTGTAGGTCTGGTTGCTGGCGTAGACCGAGGGCGTGCCGCTGATGGTGCCTCTCGAGATGCTCAGGCCGGCAGGCAGAGCGGGTTCGGTACTCCACGAGGCAGGTTGTGGCGTGTTGAGCGTGATCGGCGTCATCGCCTCGCCGAGTTGCAGCTCCGCGCCCTCGACATTCGAGGTGATCGTCCCGGTGTGGCCGGCTCGCTCGGCATCGAGGGAGTCCCGCTGATCCCCCCCTGCGTACCCGACCTGGGCCATGGCTACCATCAGGAAGGCCAAGGCAATGGCCCCCACGACGTTCGACTCCGTCCTTATTCCCTTACTACCCCGGTTAATCTTCACGTGCTAGCCCACGGATTATTGGTTTATTGACTTGACCTACTCAGCCGCTCTGACCGGCATAGAGATCAGAGGGTTCTGTAGTGGGGCTCTGAAGCGTATGCGCGTCAGAGGGTACGGTATATTCAAGCGAAATACTCCCATCCTGAGTCATGTTTGCCGGAATGACAAGACTGGATCGGATCATTCTCACCATAGCTATCGTAATCAGTGCAATGGCTTTCTTGGTGGCGTATATTCCCGGCTTCATAGATTGACCCAAACTAATGGGGGCCCCTATGGTGTAATACGCATCAAAGGGTACCCACCCGATTACTGGCATTCATATCAAACCTCTTCAGCAATTGTAAATACCGTACATTGAAAAACAAGTGAACTAGTCTATTGCCATGCATACTCGGGTGTTCATGGCAGTATTCGCTATGATGATTATGCTTTCAGCAACACTCGCTGGTTGCATCAATGATGATAATTCTAAAATCTCTGATACGCTGATAGAGGTTCCTTTTACAGGGCCAGTCGATGAGAGGGAGTGTTTCGATTTTGACAACAAGGAAAGGTGTTGGCTAATTCATATCCCAGAAACTGCAACTTATGGTTTCTGTGAAGATAACTCATGCCCATTACTAATGGATATCCATGGGCTAGGAGTAACTGTCGGTGATCAATCAAATCTTTCTGATTACTCTAGAATTACCGATCAAGATAATGCTATAATTGTACATCCCGAAGGAGTAAACAATGGTTGGAACTTTGGCTGGTGTTGTACTGAAGAGGATGATGTTGGGTTTCTACTGAAACTCATAGATAGAGTAATTGATGAAAGAAATATAGATGGAAATAGAATTTATCTGACTGGTTGGAGTAATGGATGTTATATGAGTCAGGAGATGGCTAGTTTAGCAAGTAAAATAATTACAGCTGTAGCCTGCATGGCTGGTTACACTGATGAACCAATACCATCAGATTATTCCCCAGTCCCAATTATGGAGATTCACGGTTTGATTGATCCACTTCTATTGTACGGTTCTTCTTCCACTGCATCTATACAGGTCGTTGGAACTCTGGAAGGAGATGAAGGAGCTATTCAGAACATGTATCATTGGGCAGATGCTAATAATTGCCCGGGTTTAATCCCAGATGTCGAGACTGCTAATTGGGATTATTCAATCAAAAAATTTACTAATTGTGCAAATAACACAGAGGTTGTTTTATTCACAATGAATTATGCTCAACATAATCCATATCTAAATGATTATGATGGAGCCGAGGGAAATCCAACAGGAATTGATGCTTCACAAATAGCATGGAATTTCTTAAAAGATTTCATTAAAGAAGACATTTGATTTCATCGGTAGCGAATTCTAAAACTATAGCGCCCCCCTTTGCTTATTTGGAATAACTAATGGGATACCTTGGAAAACCCAATGGTTCAGATTTTACCATAGTAACCGATGTACTGCAATACAGCGTATTCGCTACCCTTTGCTTCAGGGTGAATCATAGGATTATCAATCAGCTAAGTGTGACAAATATTTTTTATAAAAATCAATAATTGTGGCCGTTTTTATAAAGTCTGCTGGCGGGCTACGAAAATGTTCAAATGACAATCTAAATATTACATATCATGGCAGGTAAACAACTTTACTTCGATATCGAATTAAACGATGACTGGAAACGAGGTTGCGATGCAGCAATCAAAGTAGGAAGACTTCGAAACCATAGGAAAGGGACAACTGAACGAAATGACAAGAAACTCCCTCTTTATTTTTCGTGTGATCTTATGGAACAAGGTGTTATGCGTCCTGAAGACATAACTGAGGATGATTGGTTGAATCTAATTGAAAGATATAGGCACGGACAAACTAGATCTGGAAAAATCCTGAAAGAGAGTTCAATAAAGAAGCGCAGAGAAGGATTAATACAAATTTTGAAGGGCTTACATTTGAATGACATTTTACATTTTGTGAATCTCTGGCAACCAAAAAAGGAAGAAGATATCATTCGTTGGTGGTCTAACGAAGAGATGGAAGCAATGACCCAAACGGCACTAAAATATATCTCTGAAGGAAAATATGACGAGCGGGCAATTGCTCACCTTCTACATTTTTCAATCGCGCCAAGGAGATCTGATTCGGCGTTATTCCTCTGGAAAAACATCGATTTAGTAGAAGGGATGATTACATTCCCTGCTTCTAAAAACAGAAAAAGATGTCAAAATCGTATCGAGCCTCGATTTATTGAGTTCCTTTCCAATTATAAAAAATTGATTTCAACTTCAAAGGGAGGAGATATATACGTTTTCCCATCTTCACGAGCACAAAAATCTGGAACTACAAAAGATCCAAAAGATTACATTTCAGCCAAAACTATTGCGGAATGGCTCGCTTTCATACGAGATTCAACTACATTGCGTAATGGGGACAAAATTAGACCATATCCACCTCACTCGTATAGGCATTCTTTAGCGATGAGATATCTCAATACTGGCTCAAGATATGAAGATGTTAGTGGAATTTTAGGCGATACTGTGGCGACAATTGAAAGATACTATTCAACTCTAATTTATACCCAAGCCAGTGAGGAAGCATTTCGTAGAGCACATCCTAATTCACACAAGGAGCCTGCGATTGCTACATCTCAACCGGAATGGATGATGCGAGAAGTTAGCCTTCAGACGTATAATATCAATTCTTCCGCAGTACTTCGAAACAGGGGTTCGGACTCTACGAGGGTGGTGGACGCTGGGGGATTTGAACCCCCGGCCACCTCGTTGCAAACGAGGTGCTCTTCCAAGCTGAGCTAAGCGCCCTACGGCTCTGCGAAACGTAAGTAGTTCTTGAGTTCAACCGTTGTAACACTCATTCTCATTCATTTGATTTAGTTAATTGTGGAATTATAAATAATATACCAATAACTGAGATAATTAATAATATAATTAATGGATAACTAACATCTTCATCTGTTGAAGTTTCTTCAGTTCCAATAGGTGGATTATTAGGAGGAATATGGACATCTTCTCCAAAATTTACATAGAAATCATATTCCGTTATATTGCTTTCAAATCTAACTTGATGTATGATAGATATATTACCTTGAAGAAAGCCATTATCAGCAGATAGTAGAATTACTTCATGTGCATTGCAATTATTATCTATCTTAACTCCAGTTTCATTTAATTCACATGATGAGTTGAGCCAATTTGTCTCATAATCATCGATTCCATTAAAAATTCCATCTCCATCCAAATCAACTTGCAAACGATGACTGAAATTTTCTCGGGAATCATGATTTCTAACAAATAAAGAGTCATTTTCCACTAGAATTCCAGGGGAAACACTCTCGGGAGTTGGTCCATCTTCAAATAAGAGAATAGTATAATTTTTGGGATCATGCGCTTGAACATTTAATGGGATTAATAGCATAATTGATACGATGAAGAATGATATAAGTCCTCGTCCCATATTACACCGTAAAGGAGCGATGGTTTGAACATGACTCGCCTACTCGCTCCCATTATGGATACAACGGCAGTTGACCGAGTTAACACGAACTCTGACGGACAAGGTTCAGACGCAGCTTCCTCTCCAGAGTTTTTGACAAGAGACAAATATTTGATAAGACAAATATTTCTAGCTTTAGGACTTGTAATATGTTTGTTAGCTGCAAGTATGAGTGCGATTTTGTTAATAAGTGAAGATAGCGAAGTTAGCAATTCTAAAGAAACGATGTTTGATCCTTTATTGCAAGATGAAGGACATGATCATAGAAATGCAAGTCAACATGTACTATATACCGATAACATTCAACCAGTTTCTTTCAATTCTCTAACAGCACCAGGTAATGCTGAAGTCCAAGTTGCTGAATCTCCAGATGGTAATACATATGCATATATTGCTGGATGGAGCGAAATGCACATCGTTGATGTAACTAATCCTTACAATACAACTGTCAAAGGAGTCTATATTGACCCCAATACTCAAGTTTTAGATGTCAAATACTTACAATATGATGGACGAGAATATGTGATTGTTCAAAATCAATTAGTCGACCCAGGTAATGCTGACCCTAATGTTGGAGAATGGGGGGATCCAGCGCAAGTTACTGTAACTTTAGTAGACGTTACGGATAAAGAAAATCCTACATTTGTAGATGCTTGGTATGATGCAGATCACCCTAGTGGTCCACACAATTTATACACTCAGATGATAGATAATGAATGGTATATTTTTGTTGCTAACCCTGAATATGAACAATGCGATGTAGGTCAAGGAGATGCTTGTGGAGGAATAACTATAGCTCATCTAAATTTTGATGGATTTGGAGATGATCCAAGAATATTAAAAGTTGGAGAAGCTGAAGTTTCCTGGGAAAGTACTCGTGGAGGGTGGATATATATTCACGACATGACAGTTCAAAAGTGGCCAGGTGATGATGTAAACGATCCTAGATTTGGGAAAACATATGTCTATGGTGCATATTGGGAAGCTGGCCTCAGAATATTTGATGTAAGCGACGTGCCTCATCCGCAAAATACTCCGGTTGAATATGCATTCATTGCCGGAGGATGTGTTGTATCCATTGGAACTCAATTGGGATGTAATTGGAGAGCCCCAGAAGTAGGTTTATGGATGGATTTTGAAGACTTTGATGGTGATGGACAACCAGATAGCGGGACTACAGGTAATGAAAATGGAGGAAGATCTTCTTATATCCATTATGCAGAACCTGTTGACGATATGGTAGATGCAAGTCACCTTGGCTATCCGGCTGGAAAGATGCATTTGACATTACTTTCTACAGAGGTATTAGACACGACTGTCGGTACTGGGATGTCATACCTTTTAGATACTACAGACTATGAATTATATAATGGAAATATCAGATTCCTGCCTAAGTTAATTCATGGCTGGGAAATACCATTTGCTGAAGATCATCATATCCCAGGAGGAGAAGAATGGTTACTATTTAGCCCCCATAATGCAGATATAGAGATATTTACAACTGGACTTCCAGGATATCCCGACAATAGTCATGGAGGTGCTTGGGATGGTAGAATATATCTTTCAAGTTATCACGCAGGACTATGGGTAATTGACATAGAAACTATGATGATAGCTGGCCTTTCAGACGGAAACAAAACGGCAGTTCATGCAGAGTCTACAGTTGGATATCACATCTCCCACGCAGGTGATGGTGAACCTTTGGATAGTTCATATTATGATTTTGGATGGACTCCATTTATTTGGGCTGCTGAATATCATGAAGGATACACATATCTCTCTTGCATAACCACAGGATTATACATAGTTCAATTAGATATTGACAAACCATATGGCAATTAGATTTAACATTGATTGGCTTTCGTCGGTGCTTAACAGAGGTCCACTCATGAGTCTAGTAAATAAATTACCTTTAGCAATAATGATTTCAATGATGGCCATGGCCCCTTTTTCTGGATGCCTTTCACTCTCAAATGATGATAATGAAGACACTGATATGAATAGTTCTTGGATTGATCCCGTAATTGAAATAGAGAATGAAAATCATTCTCATAATGACTTATTAGCACATCGTTTATCTACGCCCAATGTGAAATTGATTGATTATCATAATTTGAATTGTGATGGAAATGTAAGTCCCCCTCCAGAGTTAGACAATGTCGCTGGACGACCATGTGATGATGATTTCAAAAATACTGGACCAACTCCCGGAGATAATTCTGAAATAGCAATTGAAGGTAATTTTGAAGAAGATTGTGTAAAGTATCCAGATAACTCAGGTGGATGTTATGCATATGTTTCTAGCTATAACCAATTAGAGATATTAGATATTAGTAACCCTAATGACATCGTATTAATGTCCACATATTATGCAGAAATAGCAAGAATGATTGACATTAAAGTTACAAAGGATAATAACTGGGTTTTAGTAAATCATGAGCTAACCAACAGTGACTTAGATCCGATACCAAATGATGATGATGCAAACAGTGGAGCCAATAGACTTGATGTACTATATGTGGGGGACAAAACAAGTCCGATTAAAGTTGCTGAATGGAATAATCCGCCAGCAGGATTCCACAATCAAGATTTAGCCGTATATTGTAACTGGGAAGGTGCAGTAGATCCGACAGAAGAATGTAGTTTATTTTTATTCGGTGCTGATCCATATCCGGAAATGATTGAAGGAGGAAGCGGTACTTTTTACAAAGGAACGCAAGTTTTCTATGTCCCAAGAGGAATTGAATCATGGCTTCCAAATCAAAATGAAGAACAATCCAATTCTAGTCGAGAGATTATTCGATGGGGAGGCTACACTCCAGAACCTTACACCACGTGTGGAGGATCAATCTTCAACCATGATCATGTTTACTTCGTTCATCCCATAACAAATCAGAGATTACTTGCAGCATCTTATTGGGGAGCAGGTTTGAGACTTGTGGATGTTTCAGAACCACCAGTAATAGCCGACCCCGAAGGAATAACCTGGCCTCCCGAAGTAGGAAGATGGATGGGCTGCGCATCTGCAGATGAAGGATGGTACGGACCAGAGGGTGGAGGTCATGCTAACATGTCACCTGAAGAATGGCTTGATTCAAATCAAGGAAATGACAACATACACTATGCAGTTCCAAATGATTACTTAATTTGTTCTGGCATAAGTACATTCGATTTAGTAGAAGAATGGCCAGCACATTGTGGTACTGGCTTTGAAGATCCATTGTATGGAGAAAATTGGAGGCACTATACATACATTGCACCAGAATATGGTTCCAATGAGAATCATACAGGATACATTTGGACAATCGATACAACTGACCCAACTCAGCCATTCTTAGTGTCAAAATGGAGACTCCCTGGCGAAGGGATGAAGGCGAACGGGAGTCATCCTCAACATTATATCCCTGATGGGTATATCTTTAGCCCACATAATGGAGATACAGGACCTTCAGGACACGTTTACTACACCCACTATCATGCTGGAGCATGGATGACTGATCATGGAGAAATATGGGACGATATAGTTTGGGAAAATGGAGTACCTGAACCTGATAGAGGATTTCAGGCGATTGAAGAATTAGCAGAGACTCGTACCGTAGGCTACTATTTACCTGCAGGGCCACCATGGATAGATAATGCAACAGAAGTATTGGGATATGATATGGCAGATTGTTGGGCATCTTGTATGATACCATTTGATTGGGGATTACAATATGATCCAAGAGGATTTGTATATGTTTCTGAGATGGTTTCTGGCATTTATGTAATTCAGTTTGATGAAGATTATGATCCAAGGTACGATTATCCACCACTTTGGCTTGATTTAATGGATGAAGAGTGAATATAATGACCTGCGTTAAGGCGCTTACTGCCATTATTGTAATTATTATGTTGATGCCAACGGCTGTTGGGCATGGGGCAAATTCGTACTCATTTATTATGAGAAATCAGAGTTTGCAACCTTCCGAAGCCCAAGTATTAGATAATAGTACAATAATATTCTATAATGCTGCAGAAAATAATAGGACGATACTAATCGACAGTAATCGAGATGGAGAGAACGACATCAGTTGTGAAGTAGGACCATCGAATACTTCTTCCATTAGTGATGAATGCAGTATTTGGTTAGAACCTGGTAAGTGGGAATCAGGAGAGTATGAAGTTAAAATAATGTCTAATGGATCATTATGGAATACACTTAGTTTAGTAATATCATTAGATAATCATACCGAGGCATCTAGTCTTGACTTAGCCGCGCCGTCTGACTATTCATTTAATAACGAACAGACTAATAAGGGAAATAGTGAAAAATCTGGAATAGCAAACATATATCAGATAGGCCTATTGGTCCTTATTACTGCTGGATTGTTTGTAAGCAGGAAGAAAAGTTGATTGATATGAAAAATAAATTCCTCATAATTATATTATCGATTCTCTTAGTCTCACCAGGATGTCTTAGTCCCGAAGATACAGATATATTTTATGGAGATGACATTAATCCTCCAATACCTGCTGAAGATTTCATATTAATGGATGGAGACGGAGAGTATTATCAGCTTTCTCAATTAGAAGGAAAAGTTATTGTTATCGCATTTCTATTTACTAGATGTCCAGATGTTTGTCCAATAGTTAGTGCAAATCTAGATTTTATTTCAGAGCAACTTGGAGACATATATGAAGAGGAAGTAGTAATTCTGACAATAACCGTTGATCCCTGGACCGACAATACATCAGTCATGAACGACTATGCCGGTGCAAGAAATCTAGGATGGCCACATTTGACTGGAACTGTTGAAGATTTAGAACCAGTGTGGAAGAATTTTGATGTTGGATTACAAACTTATGACTCAGATATTGATGGAGACGGAGTTGCAGATGGTTTTGATGTGTGTGCTGAAACTCCTGAAGGGGAAGAAGTAGATGGAGATGGATGTGGAATTGATACTCAACAAACTGAAGAGGGTGACGTGCAAGTAAATCATCATCCATTGTTATCTTATTGGGTAGACCATACGACAGGAACGATAATTGTTGATAAAAATATGAACCAAAGAGTATGGTGGGAAGACACATTATGGAATCCTGATTTAGTCATGGAAGACATCCTGCTTTTAGTGGAAGAATAGGTGACTTTAATTGAACAAAAAACCTATTTTTTCAATATTTCTAATAATTATCTTAATTTCCTCGGGATGTGTTGGTGGTAACGAAAATTCAAAAATATTAGGAATAGAATACAAGGACCCGCCTCCGGCACCTGACTTTACCCTAACGAATCAATTTGGAGATTTAGTTACATTTTCTGATTATGAAGGTAAAGTAATAGTCGTTGCATTCATTTATACGACATGCCCTGATGTTTGCTTAATTATTTCCGCAAATTTAGACTATATTCATAATAATTTAAAAGAATATTCCGAAGATGTAGTGATATTATCAATTACGATTGATCCAGCAAGGGACACCGTTCCCCATATTTCTGAATGGACTAAGAGAATGGGATATGAATGGGACCATTTGACACATGAAACTAGTTCAGTAATAGAAGATGTATGGAATACTTGGAATGTAGTCGTTGATAATGACCATATTGCCAATAGTTTAGCACCTGAATCGAACCTGTTAAGATTTGCCGTATTGAATCCAGATAATTCATCATTTAAATCAGATAGTAAATGTTGGAATTTACAGGATTCTAGTTGCTATTTAGACTTAGATGATTTTGCAAATTATTCATTTAATCAAAATATAGATGGATTTTATAATATGTCGGAAGGATCAATTGGAGAATGGAAAAGTAATGATAATTGGTCTTGGGAATTACATAATTGGGATATATTAAATGATAGTTGGGTTAAGGTCCAAAATGATATGTTTGATACAAAATCCATACCGAAGGGCACTCACTTAGCATGGGTCGCAAGTAATGCAAACATCAGCAATCTCTCTCCTGGAATTGATTGTAATGGCAATGGTTGGATAATGGGGGCTGGAACTAGTGCGCATTGCATGTGTGATGAAGGTTATGAAAGGCCTAATGATAATTGGAGTAGTTGTGTAAGTAAAAATGACCTAAATAATGAAAATATATCTGAAATAGTCGACCCTCATGCAGAAACTCTTGGAGAATATGAGATTGGTCATTCAACGAGCACATACATAATAGATAAAAATATGAATAAAAGAGTTTCTTATTCAGGAATAAATTGGGATGTAGAAAACTTCTTGATGGACGTAATAACATTAAGTAATGAATAAAAAATTTAAATTAGAGGCATTTTCTGTAGGCGTTCCAAATCTGGCTGATACAGTTGACGTATGTCATCGAGATCCAGTATTAGCATAGCTAGGCGTTCTAAACCCATTCCCCAAGCACATACTGGCCATTCTGTGCCAAGTGGTTCTGTTACTTCGGGCCTAAAAATACCCGCTCCACCTAATTCTAACCACTCTCCTCTCCATAAGATATCAACTTCTACACTCGGCTCAGTATAAGGAAAATAGGCCGGCCTAACTCTAACATCGGGATAACCCATTTTTGAATAAAAAGTCTTCAATGTAGAAATTAACATAGATAAATTTGCATTAGGTTCATGGATTATTCCCTCTATTTGATGGAACTCGGGAAGATGAGTTCGATCTATTGTTTCTTGTCTAAAGACTCGCCCTATGCCGAATACTTTACTTGGTAGATCTGGATTATTGGCTATGTGGCGAACAGTATTAACGGTAGTATGAGTACGTAATAGTGCCTTTTTTGATTCTTCTTTATCAAATTCGGCACCCCAACCTTTACTTCCAGTATCATGACCATTTTCGTGAACATTAGCCCATAAATCTAAATATTTTTCATCAACTTCAATTTTATCAGGATTGGATAAATAAAATGTGTCTTGCATAGTTCTTGCAGGATGTGATTGGGGTATAAATAAAGCATCCATATTCCATCCTGCAGATTGAACATAGTCGCCTTCAATCTCAGAAAATCCCATTTCAAGAAAAACTGATCTTATTCTCTCAATTAGAGATTGCATAGGGTGTGGCCTACCTCCAGCAGGAGTGGGGGCTGGTGCATTGACGTCAAATGGTTTAAATTTCATATTCTTCCAAGAATCTCCTTGGAGTAATTCAGGAGTTATTTCACCTATTAATTCTATTACATCGAGCGCTTTGGAATCATATTTAGCACCTTTATCTGTTAATTTCCAGTTTCTGCGTATTGATTCTTCAATTTGAATAAGATTTTTTCGAGATGAAAAATGTTTTATCATATTTTTATCTAAATCTCCTGAGATGACATTTTCTTGATTGATTTTGTTTAAAAATAAAACTCTATCATTTATTTTTGAAGTTACTAAAGAATCATCAGGAGTTGTAAATATTCCAGCTTCAATATTCACACCAAGGCCCTTTAAAATACCGACTCCAGGGCCAGTTTCATATCTTTCAAAATCTGAATTAATAAGGTTCTTCATAGTTCTATCTTCGTTCTTAAGTGATAATAAATAGTTCCATAAACGAAGTTCTAATAGCCCTATTTCAATAGATTTATTTCCTTCAGAACCTAAAGTAATATTGGTCAATATTGTTTCATTTACAATTAATAAACCCTGTTGTTTGAGGTATTCTCCTGCTCCTGCTATATGCACTTGATCTGTTAGCCCAGTACCATCAAGCAATTTACTCATTTCCCAAGCCTCATTAGGATCAGAAAGCATAAGACGTAGCATTAAACGCTCGTTATTTCCCAATTCCATGTGGCTGCCTGTACCATCCGAAGTTACTGAGTCTATTGATTATTACCGACATTTTATGATAATAATTACTCTTCTTCGGATACCCATAGAACAATATTACAACTTGAACAATTGTATGAATTAGGCTTAGTCCCATCAATCCATGTAATGTTACTACATCTACCACATAAAACAGATGTTCTAATTGGCTCTTCCAAAGTTGTATCAATTCTATACATTGGTCTTCCTGCATCTGGAAGTAATGAGGCATCAGGAATCCATGATGAAATAATGTTAGGATCGACAGATTTTTCAGAAGACATATTTAATCCTAGCAATAACATAATTATGCCTCCAAGAGAAAGTGGTGAAGCTAAAGCAAAAGAGAAAGATGAGCCTCCGGATGAAATTATTATCGCACTTCCAAGTGCTATACATATCCAAGCTGAAATGACTAAGTTTAGCCGGTTATAATATTCTTTAGTTTGGGTTGGCAACAATATTCCGAAGCGGTGTTAGTCAATCAATTTGACGCTCAAAATAACGCTAAGAAACTGTAGGGTTCAAGTGCAAAAGGCGGCCGTCTCTGTTCAAGCCTCAGTAGCTCAGCCCGGTAGAGCATCTGATTTGTAATCAGACGGTCGGGGGTTCAACTCCCTCCTGGGGCTCCAAATGTAAAGTTGAAAACAGGCTCAATGTTAGGATACTGTATGGGAGCATTGTTGCTTGATGGAAAAAAACTCAGTCTTGATATTGAGAAAAATCTAAAAATTCGTGTAAGTAAATTAAAAGAAGGTGGAATTTTTCCCCATTTGGCAGTAATATTAGTTGGTGAAGATCCTGCAAGTGAGGTTTACGTGAAAAATAAGGAAAAAGCATGTGATAGGACTGGGATAAAAAGTACAAAAATATTATTGCCTTCTTCGACAACAGAAAATGAAATTTTAGAGTTAATAGACCTTATGAATAATGATGATATGATTCATGGAATTCTAGTACAAAGTCCAACGCCACGAACTATTAATGAAATATTAATTACTGAAAAAATTTCTCCATCAAAGGATGTGGATGGTTTTCATCCTCAAAATCTTGGAAAATTGGTTCAAGGAGAATTAGGAGGATTGATGCCATGTACGCCAGCAGGTATAATGAAGTTACTAAAACAGTCCAGAATTGATTTGGCAGGAAAGAAAGTTACGGTAATTGGAAGAAGTAGAATTGTAGGAATGCCATTAGCAATATTATTGGCCCAAAGAGGCATAGATGCAACAGTTACTATAGCCCATTCTAAGAGTAAAGATTTGGCAGAAATCTGTAGGGAATCAGATGTATTAATTGTAGCGATAGGTCGCCCTGAAGCAGTAAAATTAGATTGGATAAAACCTGGTTCAGTGATTGTAGATGTAGGCATTTCAAGAATAAATGATTCATTAACTGGAAAATCAAGACTGGTTGGTGACGTATCATCTAAAGCAATGGAAGTAGCTAGCTACATGACTCCCGTACCAGGAGGAGTTGGTCCGATGACTATCGCAATGCTATTAACAAATACAGTAGATGCCGCAGCGAAAACTAAATTTAATTAAAAAATACCTAGATCAAGTTTAGCATCTTCAGATGCATGCACTCTTGGATCCCATAGAGGAGAAAAAGTAAGATTGACATGTGCAGATTCTATTCCGTCGGCCATAAGGGCAGCCCTGTGTACAGCAGCCATTAATTCAGGGGCCACTGGGCAACCTGGACTTGTGAGAGTCATGTCTATTTCGACATGTGCGGATTCTATTTTTAAACCATAAATTAGCCCTAAATCGATGACTGATATTTTCATCTCTGGATCTTCAACATTTGCTAAAAATTTCATTATTTCTTCCTCTTCTACCATAAAATCACTTCATTAGTTTTTTTGCTTCTTCTTGGACTCTTCTAAACATATTTAGAAAACCATTAGCCCTACTTGGAGTTAATGACGAGTGAATACCCATTTCTTCAGCATATTTAGGAGTCATTTTTGTCACAGACATTGGAGTCATCCCATTTACAGCTATGGCAGTTATTGCCATTAAACCTTGAACAATTTGAGCATCTGCTCCACCCATTAGAATGAAATTTCCTTCATCATCGACATTACATGAAACATGGGCGCGGGACTGGCAACCAGTTATTTTGTTGCCCTCATTCCATTCCTCAATAGGTAATGGACTAGGATGATTTTTAGCATAATCAAAAAGTAATTCATATCTTTCCATAGAATCAAAACAATCTTGAAATTCTTCTATTATAGATATTAAATTACTAGACCACATATTTTCATCATTAATGTGTATCAACTCCCCTCAATAATTTATGCAAATCTCTCAACTATATATTTGAGATGTTTGATGAACAATTTAGCCTCATCCATCGTATTATATATCCAAAAAGAAGCTCTATTTGTAGAAGGTACACTTAAAGCATCCATCAATGGTTGTGCGCAATGATGGCCTGTTCTTACTGCAAAGCCTCCTTCATCTAATAATAAAGCCATGTCCAGAGATTGTATGGATTCATGCAAAAAGGAAATAGCCCCACTACTATCGCTCCTCTCGGGATCTCCATATATCATTATTCCTGGTATTTTTTTCATTTCTATTGATGTCCATGATGCGATTTTATGAATATGAGAATGTATTTCTTTCATCTCGAATTGATTCAGCCATTCAACAGCCGCACCCCATCCAATGGCTTCCGCAATTCTCGGAGTTCCTGTTTCGAATAATGCATGACCATCTTGGAAAGTTGATCCTTCAGTTGTAACAGTTTTTATCATCGAACCGCCGGTCATGAATGGAGTCATTTGAATCATGATGTCTTTCTTAACCAAAAGGCAACCAATTCCTGTTGGCCCTGCCATTTTATGTGCAGAAATAGCAATAAAATCTGCACCTAATCCATCAAAGTTGATTTTCTCGTGAGGGGCACTTTGTGCGCAATCTAGTAACACCTTTGCACCGGCAGAATGAGATAATTTTATTATTTCCTCTATAGGATTTCTAACTCCTAAAACATTGCTAGTATGGACTACGCACACTAAAGAAGAGTCCTGAATTGCGATTGAAAAAGCCTCCATATCTAGTTTATAAGTTTCAGTATTAATTGGAACGTATCGAACTTCTATTCCAATTTCTTTCGATAATTGTTGCCAAGGTACAATATCTGCATGGTGTTCCATCTCTGTTAAAACAACTATATCATCCCTTCTTAGGTTTTCTCTAGCCCATGAAAATGCAACTAAATTTATCGCCTCAGTAGCCCCACTGGTATAGATTAATTGACTTGGGCTAGTTCCGAAAAACTTAGCAATATTTTCTCGGGCTGTTTCTAGAGCAGTTGTTGCTTCATCGGCAAGTGTATGATTTGCCCTATGTGCATTAGAATTATATTGCTCATAATAATTAGACATTGCAGAAATTACACATCTTGGTTTTTGAGATGTTGCGGCATTGTCAAAATATACTAATTGTTTGCCATTTGGCAACTTACGTTGCAATATAGGAAATTCAGACCTTATTTGCTTTAAATCTAATGCCATTGTATCTATCCCCATTATACCGAGAGAACGGTAAGATATCAAGGCGCGTACTGAAAGATTGTTAAAAAGGAGAGAAGATATTATTCGTAAGTACTTCTCTGAGGTACTTGTGACACGTAGCTCTGGGCATCAAACTATCGAATCTTTCGGCAGTCAAGATTTAAATAAAGATGGTACGATAATCAACTTGGCAATAGTTGGGTCGAGCCGTTTTTATGATTTTGATAAATTTGAAAAAAATTTAGATGAGTGGGTAGAAAAATATGGATATCCTGACTTAATAATTGTTGGCGGTGCTAGTGGAGTTGACTATATGGCAGAAAGATGGGCTGATTCAAATATAATACCAATTGCTGTTTTTTCTGAAGAATGGAGAGATAAACGAAGAAGTTTGATCGATACTGGAAGAGGAGAGGCACCGAATTCACTTACGGAAAAAATATTAGATGGCGCCACGCACATACTAGCAATGCCTTCTTCTACAAGTAAATGGACAAGAGTAATCATCGAAAATGCAATCAATAGAAAGATACCTTTAGAAATATATGAGGTATAACTAGGTTTTTTGTACTGAAAGATTAACAATTTAAATTTAAGTGGTGCTCCTGCCGAGATTTGAACTCGGGTCGCCGGGATGAAAACCCGGTATGATGGACCGTACTACACCACAGGAGCGACGGGTTCGCGAGAAGCGCATACCACATAATCGGTTCGATTGAAAGTATTGTTAAACATCATTTTTGGGGATTGAAATTAAATTAGACCACCAGTTATTTAGAGGTATGAAGATAACAGTCAGCATTATTCCCCCAACTAACCAAAATAAAGGATTCTCGATTAAATTAAGAAATTCATTCCCCCACAAACCTAGTATGATTCCTTCAAGGCCGAACCGGAGGCCACGACCAAAAATTCCTGCAGATATAAAAAGTCGTAAATCCATTCGGCTTGAACCAGCAGCCCATGCTAGAGCCTTATACGGAATAGGAGAAACTGCTGCAATAAAAATTCCCATAGAGCCATAATTATCGAAAATATAATCAAGTTTAGTTATATTTTTTTTACTTGCAAATTTTTCAAGTAATGGTCTTCCAGCATACATTCCAATCGCATAACCTCCAAGAGAGCCTAAAACACTGAATAATGTAGCAACCGATACTATAATCATAATTTCTACAATTGATCCATTGGATGATAATGCCATAGGCAAAACTAACAAATCAGGTGGTGCAGGTTGGATTATTGCTTCAGAAAAAGAAACTATAGCAAGGCCAGCAAGTCCAAAGTTTTCTGCCCATCCAATAATAGATTCGACTATGCCCTCTATCATGATGTCACTAAATCGGATTTAGTAATATACGTTACTTATAATAAAGATATTACTTGATTATAACCTACCTATAAAATGTGAACCGGTAATCCGACTGTTATGGCAAATGATACTGTTGTCGACACAGGAGCATTAATATCTTGGCCAATTAGTAAATTAATTGGCAGTATTGCTAGCCCGAAACAAAAAAAAGAATTAGGTAAATTTTATCCTGAAAGATTAGAAATTATTAATGCAATAGATATTATTTGGAGAACTCCTAAATTAGAATCAATAAATAACGTAATTAATATTGGAAAAAATACAGGAGATATAGCAGGATTATCCCCAGTTGATATTGAATTATTGGCACTCGCATTTGAAAATAATTATGTTTTATTTACTGATGACTATAGGATGCAAAATTTGGCTGAATTCATAGGAATTAAATGGTATGTCATAGAAACAGAAGGGATCAAAGAAGTTTGGTCTTGGGAAATAGTTTGTAAGGGATGTAAAAAAATACAACCTGATCCTAAATCTCCACTAATGAGAAAGAATCTCGGCGACTGTAGAGATTGTGGTTCAGAAGTAAAATTAAGAAGAAAAAAGTAAAGATATCACTCTTCAGAGTGTTCTTCTGAAACTTCTTTGGTAATGCCGGCGTTATCTAAATCTAATTCAGTTTTTGAAACTGAGGATACATCTCGCAGACCTTGTTGGAATTCTCCTTTTGCCCTTCCAGCATTTCTAGCTAACTCAGGTAATTTCTTTGCCCCAAATAATAAAACAAATACCGCCGCTAAAATTACTAGTTCAGTACTTCCAATTGCCATATTATCATACCTCCGAAGTCTGGTTATCGTTCAAATGCTTCGGAAGAAAACAGTTAACCTCCTGAGAAAGGAGGCAATATTGCAACTTCTGATGAATCATGTATTATTGTATCTAAATCTTCACAAAAAATATCATTTACAGAAATTTTAGAACCGGATTTTAAAAAATCTGATAGTTGAAATCTTTTTATTAACTGATTTACAGTTGTGCCTTTTTCCAAAACTACATCTATTGATCGGAGCCCAAATGATTCTGAGATATATCCAAAAAATAATATTTTAATTTTTATAGATTTGATATTATCATCTATACCCTCCATGTCCTATCGTACATAACCTTAGTCATCAATCCACCTATTATTCATTAGGTACTGGATGTTCGGAGTCACGATAAGATATGTCAGTAGAGGCAGTAGTATTCGATTGTGATGGAGTTTTAATTGATAATATATCTTCATGGTGGGCAATTCATGAACATTTTGGAACTAGAAATGAACAGATGTTAGAACGATTTTTGAATCAAGAAATTACTGAAGAAGAGTTTGTCAATCATGACATAAAAGAATGGAAAAAAGTACAACCTATAATACATAAAGATGATATTATGAGATGTTATTCTGGAGTAAAACTTATGCAAGGAGCGAGGGAGGTAGTAGAAGAGTTACAAGCAAGGGGTATTTTTGTTGCTATAGTTTCATCAGGAGTGGATTTATTGATTGGAACAATTGCCAATATGTTAAAGGTTGACGATTGGGCGGCCAATGGTTTTGAATGGGATGAAAATAATCATCTACTGAAGGGTTTGCCAACAAGAGTATATTCTCATAACAAAGGCTTAATGGTTGAAAAATTAATTAGAATAAAAAAACTCAATCCCCAAAATGTAGTATCCATAGGAGATTCTAGTACTGATTTATCTATGAAAGTGGGAGAATCTGGATTTATTGGCTTCAATCCCGCAAGAGAAAGAGCAACTCATGCATTCAAAAATGCAGGAGTACCCATCATAGAAAATAAAGATTTAAGAGAAATATGGCCTATACTTTTCCCTAACGAAACAATTTAATCAAACAAAAGGTATAGCAAATGTTGCAAAGGTGTGTAAATTTACAATAGAAAGTATACAGGGTTTTGGCTGAAATCCTAACATTTTCTGAAAATCAGTCTGATCTTGCCAAGTTGAACTATGCAGTAGTGTAACGCCTTTGTGATTACCCATGTAATGACCATGTACATGGCCTGTAACAAATATATCTGGAGTTTGACGTATTACCATATTATCTTCAGGTTCTGGAGATAACGGAGTCTTGTTCCCCCACGATGGTGCTAAATGTCTTCTCTCCAACATCGCTTTCATGGCTAATTCAGGTTTAGAATAAGATACAGATCTTAAAGTTGCTACAAAATCATCAATACTTTTTCCATGATATGATAGAACTCGAACTCCATGTAGGCTAAAATCACAGGGATTGCCTACAAAAACGGCATCTGAATAATCTTGCTGAATTTCTGGATCCAATGAAGGTTGTGGTTCTGCTGGCCTTACTGCATCATGATTCCCAGGAAGAATAATAATATCTATCCAATCAGGAATTTCTTCTAAAAGTCTAGCTAATTCTGAATATTGCTTGTAGAGATCCTTGATTGCTAAATGCTTATCTTGGCCTGGATAAATGCCTATACCATCAACGCCATCTCCACTAAGAACAAAGTATTTTATCGTTCGAGCCATAGGATCATTCTTGAACCAATGAATCATTTTTTCCCAAGGTGTAGCGAGGAATGTTTTACTACCCAGATGTATATCAGACAAGAAGGCGGCAGAAACTGCTCTATCAATACCTGCAGGAGTCTTGATATGATCTTTTAAAGGAGGATGATGTATGTCTTGAGCAAGAAATAATGGATCCCTATCTCCAATAAAATAACCACTAATTCCAATTACTTCATCATCCATAAGGCCATCCATAGATGCATGAAACTCAGAAGCATTAGAAGGTGTTTTTAATGAGCATCTAATTTTACCAGTTTCATCTTCTATGTTAAAACCTAAATTTCCTTTTCGGGACCACCTAGTTTCACCAACTAATCCCACCAGAGTGGTTTCATAATCTGAAGTAGAATGAGTGTGCCTATTTCTCCATGCATCTGAATTAGAAATTGGCCTTCTTGGTAAAACATTACCTGATATCATAAGATTTCGAAGTTGAGTGAGTCTACTAGTAAAGCAATTTTGAATATCTAGTAAACTTCCTTCAGTAACTGACTTTCCAGTTATGTCAAAATGAATTTCGATATCTGAGTCTATTTCTCTTGCATCCATTGGAAAATCATGTTTGCTGAAATGCGGTAAACCATGAGGCCTTGGTGCCACTTCTAATTGTGGTTGCGGAGTTGCAATAATGCGCCCTATAGGAGAAGGATTGTCAAGTTTGGCAAGTGTTGATTGTTCTAATTTACGTGTTGGAATGCTATCTTCATTTAACAACACATTCGGCACTAATGATAATAAATTATCTATAGTATTAGAATCAAGTAATACTACTCCAGAAGCATGTGCAGCCTCTATTAACGGCAATATACTTGTTAGTTTTTCCAATTTATCTTTAGTTTTTGAGCCGAGGACAACCAAACCTGCACTACTAAGGATTCGAGATCTTTCGGACCAGCTTTCAGAACTCATCCGTCTATCCGTAACCGATAACGCTCATGATAATATCTATAAGAATAATTAATTATTAGGATTGCTATCCCAATCGGTCAGCGATGCTAAATCTATTTTAGAAATATCTTGAACGACAGTTTTTTTATTAGGTTGCCATGATAACTTGCCTTCCCATTCTTCTGATAAAGAATCTAAACTAGAAATATCGATATTCTTGTTTTTAGTGCCTGTATTAATTTTTTTCTCATCTACAATATTTTCTTTTTCATCAACATTATCCATTGCTTCTAATGCTAAACGTAAGCCAAATGCAGCAAAGGAACGTTTATTGTCGAGTCTATCATTTTCTCCAAAATCCATTCTTCTGACCAAGAAGTAATCTCTTGCTATTATTGCTACATGCACCCTGCCTACTTCTTTGTTTTCAGACGAGCCTTTTGGACCTGCGATGCCAGTAATTGCAATTGAAACATCTGAATTGGACCTATACCGGGCACCCCTTGCTAATTGAATTGCGACCTCATGAGATACTGCTCCGACATTGCCTTCTTTGAAGTATGACTCGTCGACGCCTAATTGCTGAGTCTTAGATTCGTTTGAATAAACTATCCAACCTTGATTAAACCAATTACTGGCTCCCGACATATCAGTAAGTAATGATGCAATGAGTCCACCAGTACAGGATTCTGCAGTTGAAATAGTCCAATTTCTCTTCTTTAATCGTCTGGAAAGACGAGCGGCAAGAGCAGCATTTTGTTCAACCACGTCCCGGCGGTCAGGACACCATTATTGACCTTTTCACAATAAAAGTATTGTTAAGTCTGTGGATTGTCATCTTTAATTATAAGATTTTATTGGTGGGTCCGGCAGGAATTGAACCTGCGATCTTCGCTTTGTAAGAGCAACGTCATAACCCCTAGACCACGGACCCTGCATACGAGCAAGGGAGCAATGTATTCAAATCCTCTGTACATCATGGCTCATATTAGAGGAATCAGATGAGTTCGATGACGGATTTGTTAACAAGATTAAAAAAATCAGGCGTCCCTGTAACTAATAAGATAAAAATAGCCATGGAATTCATCAAACCAGACATATTTACTGACCATGATTTAGAATTATTTTGGAATGATATGCCGACACCTTTCTTTATGACTGAGAATGGATCTGTAAAATCAATATCGGCCCCCCATATGATAGTGACTTTACTATACCATTTGGAAATATTAGAAAATCAAAATATATTGATTATGGGTTCTAAATCAGGTTATTTGGGAGCATTGGTAGACAGAATTATTGGAAAAGACGGAAATGTAATGATTTTGGAACCTCACAATCAAGTTAGAGATTATACCAGTAAAAGAATAAGTAAACACAATACAATAGGAACTATAGAAATATGTTCACAAAAGGATTTACTAGAATCAGAAAAGAAATTTGATAGAATATTAATTACAGGTTATTTGAGGAATGTATCTGAAGACATACAATTTCATGTAAAAGATGGAGGATTTGTACTTGCCCCCATAGGCAGTAGTATCCATCAAAGACTATTAAAAAAGGAAAAGCAAGGAAATGTGTGGATGGATACAGACCTTGGTGGAGTCATATTTGGGCCAATGGATTTAACAGAAATAAATAATAATCCATTGGATTCTAAAAATATAATAGAACACATGGAAGTAGCATTGGAGCTAATATTAGAAGTAATTGAAATTGAAGAAGAATCATTAGTAAGAATACGGGACTTAATATCATCTATAAGAGAATTGCCTGACGATATTCCGCCCCTAGATCAATATTCTAGTGATGATGAAATATTTGAACATCCGATAATGGAATTATTATTATCCGAACAAGAATGGTTAGGGCCATTATGGCCAATTCTAACAGGATTAGATAATATTTTTATTTCAGATTTTAACGAGATGCATGGTGACGAATATTCAAACAATGGTGGACATAGTGATTTAGTTCCTTGAAAATAGATAAGCATATTCTTGATATAATACTCACTGGATAAATATATGCGGCATCCTGCAACATCGCGCCTTTATCATAAAGATGAAAGACAAAGGAGACGAGCTGTAAGGAAATTATTTGAGGTTGATGATCCAGATAACCTCTATGATTTTATAAATTTATTAGATGATAAAGAAGCCTGGTATAGAGAAAAATCGATGGAAGCCATTGTAAAATGGGCGAACAACGGTGATGAAAAAATAATTCAAAAATTATCGAATTCGGAATATATTTCTCAAAGATTATTGGCAGCGAAACTATCTCAAAGATTAGATAAAAATAGAAATAAAATTTTACAAATGTTGTGTTTAGATAATGAAATTACCGTCAGAATATCAGCATGGGAAGAAACATTGAACGTCCCGGATTCAGAAATTAATAATTTGATTAAAAATGGTATGGCATCAGAGGATAAAGCAATTAGAAAAATTAGTTTAATAAGGTTATCAAAAATGGATAATATAGAAATTAAATATATCCTTGAATCATTAGAAGATGTTTCTTACTCAGTTATTAATGCGGGATTGGAGATAATTAAATCTGAACCCAAAATAAATAAAGATGGGGATTTTGATGAACATTTGACCAGAATAGCATTTGATAAATCTAATAAGAATTGTAATATTGCAGCATCTATATTGATTGAGAAAAATTATACAAATGCAGAGATGTCTAAAAGCATACTAAAATGGAGTGAAGAAAGTGATATGGTTTTTTTAAATCCAATAGTTAATTCACTCAGAAAGATAGAATGGTGGAATAATGAACAACTTAGGTTGCACATAATAAATGATTCAAGTGACGCGTTTGTAATTAAAATTATTAGAGGTTCGAACTCTGAAATGGTATCAAAAATAAGAAATGAGATATTGACTAAATCGAAAAGGGATGACGATGTAAAATCGAGAATTATCGAAGATCTGATTGGCAGAAAAATAAGTAATAGCACTATTGAAATAATAAAGGAATTTAAAAATAATAGTAATCCAACTTTATCTACAGTATCAAAAGAAATATTAGAAAATCTATGAAGTGCTAATTTATTGCCGGTAGCATTAATCTAGATAATGGGATTGAAATTGGAGGAAGATGATCGGGTAACCTATGTCTACTAGTTTTGGGCGGAAATAAATCACCCGATAGGGCAGCATTCACTACATCTGATTTCTCAATAGAGTCTTTGCCGGAGTTTGGCCAAAGGCCTAATTCTATCGAATCATCATTAAGATAGTCGACCATGACACAGGGGAGGCAGAGTAAATTCAATCTTTTTGCAACAGTGTATCTATGATGTCCATCGAGAATTGTACCGGTGTTTCTATCAACAACAAGCGGCAAAACGTATGCATTCCATCTAAGAGTCATTTTTTCCAATTGGTCTACTTTTTTGGCAATAATTTCTTCATGCGATAATAATAATTCTATTGGAACCAGTTCGACTAACATAATCGCCTCCAAGGGTATCCTTTGGATATACCTGTCTGCCGAAGCAATCATGCATAGTAGACTTCTGGGTCCACCATGGAGGACTCATCTTCACCGTTTGAATGGCCAATAGATGATGAGACTGAAATAGTCCTCAGCAGAATCCGAAAAAGGGGTAAAGCATGGATAGTAGGAGGATGGGTGAGAGATTCATTATTAGGTGTTAAGTCAATTATTGACATAGATATTGCAACTAACCTGAAGCCCACTGAAATAGTCAAAATATTTCCGGATTCAATTATTATAAACGAAAATTTTGGGACAGTTTTGGTAAGAATGAAAGATGAAAATATTCAATCTTTAAAAGAATGGGAGGTAACTACCCTTAGATCAGAAAGTAATTACACCGATGGAAGGAGGCCAGATACAGTTAATTTTGGTGATAGTATATTTGAAGACATATCTAGAAGAGATTTTACTATTAATGCAATGGCGATTAACAGTGAGGGAGATTTAATTGACAAGTTTGGAGGTCATGATGATCTTAAAAAAAATATATTAAGATGTGTTGGAAATGCTGATGAAAGATTAAGTGAGGATAGTTTAAGAATTATTCGTGCATTTAGATTCATAGGCTTAAGAAATAATACAATAATGACATTTGATAGTGAATTAAATAAAGCAATTTTAGATAACGTTGGAATGATAAAAAATGTATCTAAAGAAAGAATTGATTCAGAATTACGTAAGATAATGAAGTCCAAAAATGCACTTATGATATTATCTAAAATGGAGGAGTTTAACGTCATAGAAATGATTTTTCCAGATTTAAAAATTAATTTAGATGTAGAATTAACAGACGATTATAGAGTGAACTTACTTCTAATATTTGGAAATGATGATGATATTGAAGTTGCAAAGTTATTAAAAAAATATTTAAAAATTTCAAATAAAGATGAAAGTATCATTAAATTTTTGTCTCTAAATAAGCTAAATATTCCATCCAATAATGTTAGAGAATTAAGAAGATTTAGAGCGTATTTGTCCGATGAACAGAAAAATTGTTTTTTGAAATATTTAGATGGGAGTGGATTTGATACCAATAATTTGGAATCTTCATTAATCAATTTACCACCATTAAAGGCAGGGAAAAAACCATTAATAGATGGCAATATTTTAAGATCTTTGACTGGATTAGAGCCTGGAGCGAAGTTAGGTAAATTGAAAGGACTGTTACATAGAGAACAAATAGAACAAGATATCGGAAATATTGAAGATGTCTTGGACCTATTAAAATATATAGATTGGGAAAATTCTAATTATGAAGAATGGGGCCATATGTGTTGGCCATAATCACAATTCATTGAGATGTTCGATGTACTCATTTAGATCAAAGTAGAAGTCGTAATCGAATTCGTGGGGTTTCACAATTAGGCACCATCCATCACCATAGGCATCATCATTTACTAAATCGGGACTATCTTCCACATCTCCATTTAATTCTACAATTTTACATGGGAATGGTGCATTAATCAATAATCTTTCATTTGCTGTCCTTACAGTTATCATCAAATCGTCAACTCCTATTTCATCACCGCTAGTTAATGGAGTAGCTTCAGCATCATCATCAACAACTGATTCTTCTTCATCTACGTCTGATCGGAATTCACTATCATCTTCAGGTTTGGCCAAAACAACTCTTACAATATCTCCATACTCGGCCCTGATAAATTCACTAATTCCTATCTTCACTGTCATGTCTTCTTCTTTCTTCTCATCCAATACTTTCAACCATAGATGATCCTTACTATACCGGCGGTCATGGGCTATGCTGAATTCAAAGAAATCTCCGTCAGACATGTTGCTTTCGTTCGCCCGCGCCAACGTCTCACTTTTTAATCATTCGGAGTGATTTGCTAACATTTGACGGCGAGAGATTAACAATGTGAACTTCTTCGGTTGGTTTGGGATAATTATGGATTTTCAAGAGACTGAAGAACAAAGCATGATAAGAGGCATGGTACGAAGCTTCGCAGAGGATATTTTGGCACCTACTTGCCTAGATAGAGATAGAAATGCAAGTCCGCCACTTGAAGAATGGAAATTATTTTGTGAATATGGATTACAAGGAATTACCATCCCTGAAGAATATGGAGGCAATCCAGTTGATGATATCATTGAAGCGATCATAGTAGAAGAATTGGCAAGAGTAGATCCATCCTTTTCTGTAATGTATTGTGTACATGTAGGGTTGTGTGCTAAAACTATAGCATTACATGGAAATGAGGAACAAAAGAAAAAATACTTGACTAGATTATCCAAGGGAGAAATAGGGGCATATTCACTATCAGAAGCTGGGGCCGGAACAGATGCTGCAGCACTAGGATGCCGTGCGAAATTAAGTGATGATGGATCACATTACATCCTTAATGGAGAGAAAATGTGGGTAACTAATGGTAAAAGTGCAAATATATATGTCCTATTTGCAAAAGATATAGGTCATCCCGAATATGGAGATAAACGACATGGAGGGACTACAGCATTCATAATTGATTCCGAAATGGAAGGTTTCAGCGTAGGAAAGAAGGAAGAAAAACTAGGTATTCGGTCTTCAGATACTTGCGTGTTATTATTAAATAATTGTAAAGTTCCAGTAGAGAATGTTTTGAAAGGCTCAGGAAATGGTTTTCCAATAGCAATGAATGCATTGGACAATTCTAGAATCGGGATTGCTGCACAAGCACTTGGGATTGCCCAAGGAGCATATGAAGCTGCATTGAATTACGCACATGAGAGGCAATCATTTGGAAAACCAATTGCATATCATCAAAGTATTGGAAACTATTTAGCAGATATGGCCACACAGACCGAGGCAGCAAGAATGATGGTTTACAAGGCCGCGTGGGCAAAACAAAGACACTATGAACTAGGAATGGAAAGACATACCAAGGAGGCTAGTATGGCAAAATTATTCGCTGGAGATACTGCAATGTGGGTCTCAGAAAGAGCAGTTCAAGTATTAGGTGGATATGGATATACTACTGATTTTCCTGTTGAGAGATTCTTCAGAGATGCTAAAATCACTCAAATATATGAAGGTACTCAAGAAGTTCAAAGAATTGTGATAAATAGGGCCATAAAACCTTAGTATTAAGGTATCCACGCATATTTCCTTTGGCCTTCTAGCACATTATCTCCGCCCACTGCCATTAAAGCAAATTCCTTGCTTGGTTTTAGAACAGACTCTTTTTGAGAACCACGATGTAATTTTTCATAAACTTCTTTATTTAGCGGAGTACGCTGACCTAATCTTTTGAATAAGTTAAATTTTTTTGCAACTTCTTTCCATTCTGATTGAACAATTCCTTCGAATACTTTGGCTTTAGCGCCACTTCCATAACCACAGAGTCCGACATATTTTCCATTCATATCTACGTCATCATTGAAGTCTGATTCCATTGTTGACATTAATGCTAAGAAAATAGATCCAGTATATTGGTTACCTATCAAGCTGGATGCACGTTGTGTTTTTTCAATCCTACTTTCGGAAAATATCTTAAATTCCTCAGTTTTTGATATCAATCTTCTATATTTATCATTAGCCATTTCAAATTCTTCAATTCCATCAATTGTATCTGAAAAATCCTCTGGCATTGGTTCAACTCCTATTTCATTTACAATTTTATTCCACATAGGTAAATGTCTCCTATCATGCCTGAATACATCCGGAAACATACGTTTACCTTGGAATGCATAAGGAAGATGAACTATAATTCGGCTCCATTGAGCAGTAAGGATTTCATCATCATCTGGATTGTAACGACCAGAATTTATAGCCTTTAATCTGAAATTTATGAAAGCAGTTTTGACAGATTCAGAATAACATCTATTTGAGAATTGCCCATCGAAAATTGGCGTATCTTTATGAATTTTCAGAGTATGTGAATCGAACATAACATTATCTTTTTTCGAAGATTTAGGAAGTATTGCTAGAATCTTTTCCAATAGTCCTTCTCTCTTTGGTTCGCCGGCTTCTTCTGCTAAATCAAGGACATTCTTTACTACGGTTTTCATCTCAACTTCTCTACGTGGTTTGAAAAAATCATGTACAGGCATAGTTGAAACACCCCAATTATCCGGTATTATGATTAATCTGGGATGATGCCTAATCAAGATCGCTCCTCCTCCAGCTCCTTGAGTATATTCTCCAGAGGAACCCAAATCATACTTGGCGTTATCTGCAAAAACAACTATACCTATCCTATCTTCTTCTTTGCCACCCCTTGCAGCCCAGTCTAATGTATTATGCATCGCATCTACAGCACCAATACAAGCAAATGTTAAATCTACGACATCACAATTTCGAAAACAATCCTTGCCATAGTTTTTCCCATATCTCTGTTCTAACATATCCATAATATATGTGGCAGTAGGTTTTGCCCCATCGAGTGAAGACTCAGTTCCCAAATATATTCTTCCTATTTTTCGCGGATCGAGATTATTACGATCTATTAGTCGTGCACATGCATTTGCACCCATTGTGGCGGTATCTTCGTGGGCATCTGGTATTGCCATTGCTGCTAAACCCAATCCTTTGTTCAATTTTCCAAAATCTGCGCCTCGGAATTCTGCAAAATCTTTCATATCAAAATATAGTTTAGGGAAATATATTGCAATATCATCAATGCCAACATCAGTCATATTAATCACTTCTAGTTATTCCTATGAATGGAGGGTTATCATCTCTCTGTCAATTTCAATATACAAATGGGTACTTTGTTATTAATCAGGTTTAACCAGTTATGTCATTCATTGCAGACAGAATTTCAGATTCTTCATTGAAGTATTCATTAATTGGCGATAAGATTTCTGATAGGCCTTCAGCGATTGCCATCTTTGCATCGAATGGGTGAATTTTTTCTTTTGAGACGGCATCAATAAATAAATCAATATCATCATAAGAGGATGGTTCGCCAAATTCAGGCTTTGGAGTAACTACAATTTCTCCCAACATAGGTAATACGATATACTTTGCAATTTCAAATATTGCTGAAGAAGTATTTCCAACTTCCAAGAATGCTTTTCTCATTTTCTTTTTCAATTTAGATGGAGTATCATGAATTAAAACCGCATTATTAGGATCAGATTTAGACATTTTATGATCAAATGAATCCATTCGCCCGCTTGACCCCTTTAACCCCGATAGCATTGGGGTATGAATGCAAGTTGCCTTTATCCATTTATTTCTATCAGCGACTTCTCTCATGTACATGTGAGCTTTTCGCTGATCCATTCCACCTAAAGCAATATCAATTTGCAGTTCGAAAACATCTGCAGCTTGTAATGCTGGATAATAAAATGCAGATAGATCGTGGTCTGAAGATTCTTCATCCCTCCCCATAATAGTAAATGTCCTCCTTACTCTTGAAAGACTCATATTTTTTGAACATCTGAGTACCCTTTCCCAATATTTTCCACTATCCATGACTTCTGATGCCCTAATAAATTTTATTTGACCGGGGCCAGATCCTTCCGCAGGATGATTTAATAATACACGAAATACTTCCGACATATAATCTGCTGCTATAGAAATTTTTTCCATATCTCTACCAAATTTATCATTTACCCATGCGTGCCAATCTGCAAGTAGAATTGTTATATTTACTCCTTCATTTAGCATATTTTTCATGGTATTTGCTAAGATTAACCAACCCAAATGTGCTTTTCCACTCGGTTCAAGGCCTATATAAGCATTTAATTGGCCATTTCCTGAATGGCTAGGCTTACCTGAAAGTACATTATTAACATGTTCAACACCGATTACTTCTTCGCAACCTCTAAACATACTGATTATTTTTTCTCTAAATTCTCCATCGAGTGAATCAACGTAATTAGCATTAAACATTCAATGGCACCATCACTGGAATAGTTTACCAAGTTTTTCGCCGCGTCCTGCCGCTTTGGTATTTTCATTATTGGCTAAAGCATTCTCAATTTCTTCAATGAAAGATTCGGCTTTCAGTCTTGTTTCTTCAGAAACATTTGAGGATATTTTCATAAAGTGTTTCGCTTGTGAAATTGCAGATTTAGCCTTACTTGCCTTCTTAGCCCATTCCTTGGCTTTGTCCCCTCTCTGTTTGGAATTGTATCCTGTAACCTCATCTAAAAATTGAGTCCATCTGCGACGGCTGTCTTGTGCAATTTTCATAGCATCCGGATCTTCGAAGTTAGGAGGCACATTTGTCACATTTACGACTAACGCGCCGGAATCGTCAATAAACGACTCAATTGAAGTCATTATGTCATGTGAACCGGAAAAAGAGTTGTTGCCATTATCATTAACAACTTCAAAATATTTCTTTGCTAAAACTGCTAACCCACCATCTGCTGTAATCTGCTTTATCATTCCTCGCTTAACGTCGAATCTCTCCATAACACGGCGACTAGCAATTTCCTATTCAATACTGCCGGATAATGAGAGTAAACAATGGGCATCGAACGACATAAACATATCTTCCATATCCGAAAGGCGTGGCGGTACATTCGGGAAGAGTAGGTTTTCTAATTATTGTTACAATATTAATTCCAATAATCGGTGCTGAATCGGCATTAGAGTTAGGAGAAGTGGTCCATTTGGAAGATTCAGATATTGGACTTTTAGGAGCAACCATTGATTCACAAAATGAACAAGTCTTAGCATATGGTAAAAATTCAAAAATAATTATTATAAATCCAGTAAATCCTGAAGATAATTTTGACATAACATGGAATAGCGGATTTAATTTAACCGACGCTGATTACCACCCCAGTGGAAATACTGCCATAATAGTAGGAGAAAGTGGTTTAGTATTGAGATATTCTAAAGAAACAGGAAATGTTCAGAGAGTAGGAAACTTTGTTCAATTTAATAATGATAATTTAGAATCAATAAGTTGGAATGCAGATGGATCTTGGGCTTACATAGGATCTGAAGAGGGAAATATTTGGAAATTTAGAGGAGGAATTGGGAATTCATCAGAGGTTCAATTGATATCTGAAAGAATACTAAGTAAAGTCACTAGTATAGATTGCCATGAAGATGTGAATATTTGCATAGTCAGTACCATATCTGAGGGAATTGGGATAATCGATGATTCACATCGAATAAATTGGATAGGCGGTACAAATTATCCATGGGTGGACATCAATTGTCCAGAAGGGAATTCTTGCATTGCCATATCTAGTGAAAATAACCTTGGAGCGATAGAATTAAATTTAGATAGACCATTTGAGTCATCTCTTAGGGTAACATATTTTGACAGTATTTTTGGAAAATTAATCCATGTCGAACATCAAAATAAAGATGTTAATTTAATATCAATAGTGCCATTTGCATTGATAGAATTTAATTCAACGACAGGGGATGCATTTTCAGGAATAGAATACAATGATGTTAAAGAATTTAGTGCTTCCATTTCTGATGAAATAATAATATCAACATGGGGAATTGATAAAGATGGAGGTTGGATTTTAACAAGCCACGGTACCGCAATAAAATATAATCAAATTATTCTCAATTCAAATAGTTCATTACTAGATTTTTTAGTAATAGTTTCATTCCTAGTAATTATTCTTGGGATAGTCTACTCAAGACAAATAAAAAAATGATATCATGAATGCTAATTAATCAAAATATTAGTAAATGACATATGCATACTTTCATTTGTAATATGCTTTCAGGACGTTTTGAAAGTTATGGATTACGAGGCCCTAGATTTCTATGAAATAGATTCACTATTGACTGATGAAGAGCGTATGGTACGAGACATGGTTCGAGATTGGGTTGACGAAGAGGTTATTCCAAATATTGAAAATGCTTGCCGTGAAGGTGTTTTTCCTGACGAATGGAGAGTTGCGCTTGGAGAAATGGGTGTTCTTGGGGCGCCCTTACAAGGATATGGATGCCCAGGGCTATCATACACTGCCTATGGAGTCATATGTAGAGAATTAGAAAGAGGTGATAGTGGACTACGATCCTTTGCTAGTGTGCAGGGATCATTGGCCATGTATCCAATATGGGACTTTGGTAGCGAAGAGCAAAAAAATTATTACTTACCTAAAATGGCTAGTGGAGAGTGGATTGGATGTTTTGGCCTAACTGAACCTGACTATGGATCTAATCCTGGGGATATGATCACCAAGGCCGAGGATATTGGAGATCATTATCTCCTCAATGGTGCTAAAATGTGGATCACGAATGGAACTATAGCTGAGGTTGCGGTTGTATGGGCTAAATTAGGTAGTGAAATTAGAGGATTTATAGTCGAGAAGAATGACCCGGGATTTACTGCACCTGAAATGAAAGGAAAACACTCATTGAAAGCAAGTGTTACAAGTGAGTTGGTGTTCCAAGACTGTAAAATTCCTAAAGACCGCATACTTCCAGGAGTTAAGGGATTAAGAGGGCCATTTTCATGCCTAAATAATGCCAGATTTGGGATATCATGGGGCGCAATAGGGTCCGCTCAGGCGTGTTTCCATTCTGCTAAAGATTATTCAATGAGTAGAATTCAATTCGATCATCCGATAGCATCATATCAACTAGTCCAAAATAAACTAGCATGGATGCTTAGAGAGATTACCAAGGCCCAGTTATTGGCATATCATTTAGGGCAAAAGAAGGATGCTGGAAATTGGATACCTGAGCATATTTCACTGGCTAAAATGAATAATGTCGACATAGCATTAGAGATAGCGAGAGTTGCTAGAGATATCCATGGTGCAAATGGCATTCTAGATGAATATCCAGTAATGAGGCATATGGCAAATTTAGAATCTGTTAAGACTTATGAAGGGACTCATGACATACATAATTTAATAATTGGCAGACACATAACCGGTATACAAGCATTTACTCGAGAAGCATAAATGCGAATATTGAAAGATGTGTTGACACTCGGACACTATAGAGATTAGTATGAATATAATAGTGCTTTTAAAACAAGTCCCAGATACAACTGCAAAAATATCAATATCCTCAGGATTTATGGACGAAAGTACAATTACAAAATGGTCTATGAGCCCATATGATGAATTTGCGTTAGAATCAGCATTACAACTAAAGCAAAATTGTAATGGAAATTTAATAGCAATAACATGTGGACCAGATAGATGCTCTAAAATGTTAACAGACGCTGCTGCAGTTGGGACAGATAAATTAATCCACATTCATCATGAAGGTTATTTGGATAGTATTCAAACTCAAACGCTCTTAGCAGCCGCAATAAAGAAATTTGAAGGTGAAGTTATAATGTGTGGTAAACAGGCAGCAGATACAAACTCGGGATCCACAGGTCCAGGCGTAGCTGAACTAATAGGCGCTAGTTGCATTACACATGTATCTGAAGTTAAGTATGAAAATGAAGAGTTGATTGCAACTAGATTAAATTCATTAGGATTTGAAATAATATCAACGTCACCTCCGAGTATTTTTGCTTTTGACAAAGGAGTAAAGGAGCTTAGGAGACCAAATGTTAGAGGGATAATGATGGCAAAGAAAAAGGAAATTACTCGATTGACTCCTGAGGATTTAGGAGCATCATTAACCAACTCAAATATAAATTTAATTTCGCAAATGCCTCCTTCTGAAAAGGCACCAGGGCAAAAATATGAAGGTACGGACTCAATTCATGAAATAGTCAGTAAATTACGTGATGAAGCAAATGTAATATAAGGAGGAAGAAATATGATAACAATAATAGCAGAAAATTCAGGAAATACACTACATCCAGTTACATCACAATTAGTAAATGCAGCAATATCGATAGGAAGTAGTGCTCATGTAATCTGCCCTGGAGGGATTGGTGCTGTTGAAGCGACAAAAATAACAGGCGTAAATAAAGTAACTTCAGTATTGGGAGATTGTTTCAAAATATTTGATGGTAGTGCTTGGGCTGAAGCAATTAATTCTTCAATTGATGATGATTCCAATGTAATATTCACTTCTGCCACTTCACAAGGTAGAGAGATAGGTGCAATTATAGCTGCCAAAAGAAAAGTTCCAATTATCCAGGATGCCATATCATTGGATTCGACAATTGAAGTTACTAGGACGATATACTCTGGCAAGGCACTAGAAAAAATTCAATCATCCAGTAAGTGTGTCATCACAATTAGGCCGAACTCTTTTGATTCGGCACCTCAGGGTAATAATGCTCCACTAAATACGGTAGATAAATCAGCAGATCTAAGAATATCTGTAAAAGAAGCTATTGTTAAAGCGAGTGAGAGATTAGATGTATCAGAAGCGGATATAATAATTTCTGGCGGAAGGGGAATGGGATCAATTGATAACTTCGCTGAGCTAGAAAGTCTTGCAGATATGTTAGGTGCAGCAGTAGGGGCTAGTAGAGCAGTTGTGGATGAATGGGGCATGCCACATACAATGCAAGTTGGGCAAACGGGCAAAACCGTTACACCTTCACTATATATTGCAGTAGGAATATCAGGAGCCATTCAGCATCTAGCAGGAATGCGATCGAGCAATTATATAGTTGCAATTAATAAAGATGAGGATGCACCAATATTCAACGTTGCTGATTACGGAATAGTTGCGTCCTGGGAAGATGCATTGCCTGTTCTTAAAGAAGAATTATCTAAACTTTAAAAAATATTTAGATAATATTCTTTGCATCATCATTTCGCATGTCTTCTATCTTACTTAGATAAGATTCAGTTACTCCTCCTGTTACATAAATCCCATCAAAACATGAACAATCAAAATTAGCAATCATTCCATCTCCTGATGAGATACATGCACTTACTAAATCCTCAAGTTTTTGATAAAATAATATATCTGCACCTATTGCCATACATATTTCATCGTTATTTCTACCATATGCAACATATTCTTTTTTTGCAGGCATATCTATTCCGTAAACATTAGGATAGATTATAGGAGGAGAACATGATGCAAAATATACCTTCTTAGCACCAGAATCGCGTGCCATTTGCACAATTCTCTTAGATGTATTTCCCCTAACGATACTATCATCTACGATTAATACAACTTTATCTTTAAATTCTCCTTCTATTGTATTTAATTTCTTTCTCACTGAATCTTGTCTGACTGACTGACCAGGCATTAAGAAAGTTCGCCCTATATATCTATTTTTTACAAACCCCTCCCTATACGGTACTTCGAGATATTTTGCCATATCTAGAGCGGCGACTCTTCCGCTATCGGGAACTGGGATTACCACATCTATTGGATCTTTGATATGACTATCTAATATTCTACGTGCAAGAGCCCTTCCCATACGTAACCTTGCCTGATGGACTGAAATTCCATCTATTACAGAATCGGGTCTTGCGAAATAAACGTGTTCAAAAATACAAGGCGTTAGATTAGGCTCGGGGTGACAAATTTTTGTAGATATAGTGCCATTTAAGCGTACGATTATTGCTTCCCCCGGAGATATATCCCTATCAGGAGTAAATCCAAGTGCTTGGCACGCTACGCTTTCAGAAGCGATTAGTACTTCGGTAAAACCATCGATTTCATTCTTACCCATGAATAAAGGTCTAATTCCATGAGGATCGCGAAAAGCAATAAGGCCCCATCCAGTAATCAATGCCGTGACACTATAACTACCTTCGGCCCTCTGATGAAGGCGTTCAATTGCCCTAAATATATCATTCTCTAATAAAGAATCCATGCCTCCTGGTCTACCGTTCAGAGATCTTTGAATTTCTGCAGCAAATAAATTCAACAATGCTTCGGAATCTGAACTAGTATTAATTCTCCTATGATCATATTCCAATAAACCATTTATTATATCATCATTATTATTTAAATTACCATTATGTGCAATGCTCACGCCAAATGGAGTATTCGTATAAAATGGCTGAGCCTCATCCGCTGAGTTTGAACCAGCAGTAGGATATCTGACATGCCCGATTCCCATCGAACCTGTTAATTTTTGCATATGTTTTTCTGTAAAAACATCCCTAACTAAACCATTTGCCCTTCTATGGGATATGTTATTTGAATCGCTAGTTACTATTCCAGCTGCATCTTGACCTCTATGTTGTAATACTAACATACCATCATAAATTAATGGAGCAACGTTTGATTTCGGATTACCAACAATTCCGATGATACCGCACATCGAATTTCAAACCTTCCTCTAACTCTAAGGACTTAGCCATTTCTAGAAAAAACAATAATTATCAACGTTCAGACATAACTCTGTTACGCTTATTCCATCTATATTTTCGAATTTTAGCAGTAGCACCGTAACCGCATGAAGCACAAACTGATTTTTGTTTATGATAGGAATGTCTTCCGCATCTACGACATCTAATATGAGTTGATTTTTGCCTTTTTCCCATACTTGGTGTACCCTTGGACATACATATTACTCCTTTAAGACAACGCGGCCACCGACCTGCTTGTTATGAGAGTTGCCCTGAAATATTTCTTAATCAAAGTTCAAATTGGATTCAAGAAGATCTAGTAACGGATCTTTTGGCCTAGAGCGGAAAGTTAACTTCAATATCATAAATGTTGACATTAGAAATATTATGGGAAGAAGATATAGTACAGATAATAAAGAATTTGCCACAGAATCTAAAATTATATCTAATATTTTGACATCAGAGTTGATGAATAGATAATTTAATGTAATTGCCAATAAAAGAAATAATATAGTTAAGGCAAAAAGTGGAATTAACCTATGATGAGGATGATATGAGAAAATCAAGTGTACAATGAATAAGATATAAATAAATATTAAGCCTTCCATAAAAGAATTAGAAATATTGGAAATAGTCAATATCAAATTATTTCCCACCCATGTTTCTTTTCAATATACTTGTTATAAATTTTTTTTCATTTTTCGTCAGAGGTTCTGATTGCTGGACTTTAGGGGTTTTGGACTCAACAATTTTAATTAAGTATGCAATCGAAATCAAAGCAAAAAACATTCCTAATGAATTAGATAATGAATTTAGGATATGATTAATATTAATAGAAAAAACTGAGTAAAAGTAAATTATCCATGAAATTGAGATTATTAGTAATCCGATAATATTTGCATTTAAATTTCTCTTCCAATATACAGGTGCACCAAATAATGATATCATCATTCCGATATATGCTAATACTATCCAGGGAAAGTTTAGCATCATTTCAGAATGAAGAAGATTTTCTGAGGCAGATAAATTCTCCAAGGGAATTAATGTAAGAACAAACCCCATTGCAATCATTGGTTTTCCAAAGATACTTCTTCTGAATGATGGCCCCATCCTATATACAAAAAAACCTGAAAAAACCATAATAAGGCCAAACCATAATTGGAGGTCGGCTAATCCCATATGCCCCGGAGTAGGTATAATGTACATCTTATTTTTGTCTAGACTCATGCCCTAATAGGCAATAGTGCCTTGATAGACTTCATATACAGACCATCAGTGGCCCGCTTCGTCGAAAGACGCTTTGGTGACTAAGATGGTAAAAATGCCTCGTAAAGTAATGAGATATAGCCCATCGGCTGGTAAACACACTGAGCACACAGTTGAACGTGTGAAAAAGCGAAGAGCTAGTGAACTGAAATGGGGACAAAGGAGATTTCGAAGAGTAACTGCTGGATATAGAGGTTTTCCTCGTCCTAAACCATCAGGTGAGAAACCTACTAAAAGAGTAAATTTGATATTTAGATGCACAGAAACTGGCAAGGCGCATTCTCCAGCAGGTCAGCGTGCAAGAAAGTTTGAGCTTATAGATAAATGAAGGTATGAAACATGAGTGGAAAATTTCTTAAAGTTAGTTGCCGAGATTGTGGTAATGAAGCAGTATTATTCGATAGGGCAGCTACACTAGTATCATGTTCTGTATGTGGCTCAACATTGGCAAGTCCTGCTGGTGGTAAAGCAGATCTAAGTGGTTGTACAATAATGGATGCCCTCGAGTGAAAGGGGCATAATAATGGCTAATAATAATGATAATTGGCCATCTGAAGGCGAACTATTGGTTTGTACAGTAAAAAACGTTAGAGAGAATGGCGCATATCTTTCTTTGGATTCTTATGAAGGTAGAGAAGGATTTGTATTTATTGGAGAAGTTTCTGCAGGATGGGTCAAAAATATTCGTTCCCACGTCAGAGAAGGACAAAGAGTAGTTGCTAAAGTAATTGAAATTAGAAGAGGTAAAGAAAGTATTAATTTGTCCATTAAAGCTGTTTCTGAAGAGAGAAGAAGAGATACTTTGCAACAAAGGAAAAATCAACAGAGGGCAGAACAAATGATGAGACTGGTTGCTGAAAAGGTTAGTTGGGATGAAAATAAAGTTAAATCTATTTCCGATGAGATGGTCAACATATTTGGAACTCTATATGGTGCACTTGAAGAATGTGCAATATCAGAAAATGCCCTATCAGATGCTGGATTTGATGGAGAATGGATGGCAATAGCAACTTCAATTGCAATAGATAACATCGTACCTCCATATGTAGAAATTAGAGGAATATTTGATATTGAAGTGTGGAGTTCCGAAGGAGTTAACGTAATTAAAAAAGCCCTAATTGCTGCTGAACATTGTGCAGAGGGTTTGGAAGAGGTTACTTTGACGTGTCATTATGAAGGTGCCCCTCACTACAGAGTTGACATAAGGGCCCCTGACTATCCTTCTGCAGAATCCGTATGGGAACAAGCACAAGAAGCAGTAAAGAAATATATGGCACCGGTAGAAGGCTCAATTAGCATAGAACGCCTTTGAAGATCGTAAAATCATCAGATAATTCATTTACTTCACTACGAGCGACATATATCTTGTATTGACATGGTGAGAAGCAAATTGAAAAGATGTGTATCTTGTAAAGAGTACGGATTAGGCGAAAAATGTAATGATTGTGGAAATATTCTGGAAGTAGTTGCACCTTTGAAATATTCTCCCGAAGACCCTCAGGGCAATCGTCGTAGAAAAAGATTAGATGCAGGAAGTAAGGGTTGGATTGAGTCTTTACCAAATACAAATATTGATGAGGATTTAAAGGATGAATAGAACAAAAATTCATTGGTTAATTGGAAATAGTTTACCCAATCATTTAGCGATAATAGAGGCAGTTCCTGGCGTTGGTAATGTAGGAAAATTAGTAGCAGATGGTTTAATTAAAAAACATCAATCAAAAACTTTAGCTTGGATTTTACATCCGGATTTACCTCCTCATTCAACTCTTAGTGAAGAAGGTTTAATGACTCCACCCAAAATAGAAATATGCTCAGTATTACTGCCAAAAAATAAAACTATAATTGTCATAAGAGGGGATGTGCAGCCAATAACTGCAACAGGGCAGTATGAAGTTTCTGAGGAAATACTAAATTTAGCAAAGAACAATGATACTCCGCAACTTTTAGTATTGGCTGGCTTAACTGCCGGAATTGAAAATAAGGATATTCATGTAGTGTGTGCAAATTCAAAAGTGAGAAAAACCTTGGAATCTAATGATATACCGGTTAGTAAAACTCAACCAAAGGATGGCATGATAGGTATTGCCGGATTAATTGTCTCTTTATCGCCATTATATGATGTTCCTGCAATAGGACTCATAGCAGATACAATAGGGGCTAGTGCAGATATATTAGCGGCAGATAGGTTATCATCATGGATAGAGGGGGCTTTAGATATTCCATTAGATCTTGACTTAGATTCAACTAAAGAAACAGCAAAAAGGATTATGGACGCAATTAATGTGACTAATTCAATTGATGATTTAGTTAATTCTTCGGAGACTGATGTATCGAGTGATTTTTATGCTTGAGGAATAATATGAGGCTATTACTTTCCAGTGGGGGAAACAGCTCCCTTTCCAGTAAACAAAAGACAATTTTAAATACTCAAATTGAAGAATTATTTAGAGGACTAGATGAAGTAATTTTTATCTCATATGCTCAAAAAAATAGAATAAGATATACCACAAAAGTGAGAGAGAAAAGTTGGCCATTAAAAAATATTAAATTAATAGGAATTGAAGAATATGATGATCCTTATGATGCAATTAAAAATGCTAAAGGAATATATGTAGGAGGAGGGAATAGTTTTCTTCTTACTAATGAATTATATGAAAATAAATTAATTAAAATTTTGAATGATGTTATTAAATCTGGAATTCCTTACATGGGAGTAAGTGCGGGTACTAATATAGCATGCCCAACCATGATGACAACTAATGATATGCCAATAATTATGCCAGAAAAATTGGATACTTTGAATTTAGTTAATTTCCAAATAAATCCTCACTATCATGAAGGCCCTGTGTGGCTAAAAAATGAGGAAGGTTATGTAGAACATAATGGAGAAACTAGGGCTCAACGAATTAATGAATACCATCAAAATAACATCATTCCAGTCATAGGCCTTTTTGAGGGATCTTTAATTAAGTGGCAAAATCAAAAAGGTAAGTTGATGATAGGCGATGCAGTAATATTTCATAAAGGAAAAATACCAAAAAAGATAAAAAATGGTACTTATTTAAATAATAACTTAGAAATTATCTGATTATTTAACAACTAAAATTCTATCAGCTAATTCAGGCATATTTACTCCTGCAGATGTAAATGCTTCAGAAACGGAAGTTATTTTTTCATTATTTTTACTTAATTTAATTGCCCTTTTACTTATCACCTTCCAAGCCCCTTTTACTCCTAAGCCTGGAATAGCAGAAAGTTGGTTTTGTGTAACATTATTTATGTCCAACCCTATCTCAACCGCAGATATGCTACGCATGCCATGTCCAGTAATTATTACATCAGACTTAGTTTCAAGAGGCAATAAATAAGGAATTCCTGTTAGAATTGGATATGCACCAATTTGTCGACCAAATGTTATTCCAGATTTACCATATATTGAAATATCCCTGTGTTCTAAATCTATTACTTGTTTAGGATCACGTATACGGTTATTATGAGATTCCCACCAAACATCCCTAATTATACTACCAAATGGAAATAATTCTTCCAAAAGAGGTTTGTCAATAGTATTACGTACTGTTTCTTTAAATTCTTTAAATATTTTTTCCGGTATATCTTGAAATCCTTGCCCTTCAACTTGCCGGATATTTATTCTACGTAGAAGTAATCCTTTATTCCTTATGCCTTGTAATAATTTCAAATTCATTTGATATGAAGAAGCAGTTTCTCCATTGAGGCCTGCGATAAAATTTAGCCCAGGGAGGAGTTTTGGCAATCCTCGTAATCCGCGTTCCCTACCATAATCATTGATATGGCTGATAGCAGAAATCAATTGTTTTGGATCACAATTTAACCAGTTAGTACTATGCACTAACGGATCTGCAGATTCCAACCCAAATGACAATACTGCCCCATCAGATAAGGTATCTATCATGGCTTTTGTTATTTCAGAAGAAGGACCAAGGTTCTCGGCAATTATGGAAGGATTTCCATTATCGACATGTAATATCTGTAAATTTTCATTTTCTCTTAAACCGAAAAGTAAATCCGAGATTGGTTCAGGATTTGGAATTGGGTACTCTAAATCCAATACTCCTTCGGCTTTGTAAGTATAAACATCAGTAGCGCCCCCTAATCGGATATTTTGTACGCCATTTTCAATTGCAAGATTTACCTCATCGATAATATCTTGTTCTTCCCTCCAAATTGGGATTCCTTTTTTGGGCTCTATACAAAATTTACACCCTCTTTTGAATCTTACACATCCTTGATATAATTCAACTTCATAAGTCAAGGGTCCATTTCTACCATCAGCAGTAAATAAATCTGGATGATTAACAACTGCCTTTGATAAAGCCCCTTTATTTGCCCAGTTTTTCCACTGATCTATTGATCTTTTTTTATTTATCCAAGAATTAGTAGATAGAAAGTTATCCAGAGTTGCATCAGTATCTTGAACTGTACAAAAAAGATTAGAGCGTAATGGCATCCATCCATCATATCTCCAATGCCGGATAGCCCAACCACCGCATAATATTGGTTTTTCTCTAGGAAATATAGAAAGGAATTGATCTAATTCACGCCTACTAATGGGAGTTCCGCGTACATATTTGCCAGGAACTATCGCGCCTGCTAGAACTACTGCACCGGCTAAATCTGATAATTCATTTTTCAATTTAGTCCTTGTATCTGGAGAAGATAGTTTATTTTTATTATTAATTCTCCATTGATCTATAGTCATGTATGTGTATGGTATTCCCCTAGATTCGAAAACTCCGCAAATATATCTTATATGAAATCCTACATAGTTAGGTACTCCAAATGCGGCTGGTTCATCCTCATAACCATCCAATACTAGCCAGCCTTCCATTGAAAACCCCATTAAATAGTCATAAGGGCTTTAAGCCTTCATTTATTTACCTTCTATTACGATTATTTCTACTACTATCTCTATTTGATTCTTGTATTGACATCTTGCGGCCATTTAATTCTGTATTTTTTAATGAATTGATGGCATTTTTACCTTCTTTGTAATTTTCAAAGGTTATAAATGCAAACCCTTTAGATTTCCCACTTTCTCTATCATTCGCAATATGAAGATCAGTTATATTTCCGTACGGTGAAAATACATTCCTAAGTTCATCTTCCGTAACTTCATAGGATAAGCTAGCGACAAATATTTTCATACCTTGTGACTCTTGAGATTCGGATCTTGCCTTCATTAAAATTTTACGTTCATTGGCTAATTCTTCTTTTGATGCCTTGCCATCTTTTACTTTTGACATACAGTCCCTACAACGTATTGGTTTACCAGGAGTAGGTTTGAATGGCACTTCGGTTTTTGAATCACATAGAGTACATGTTGTTGAATGCATATTTCTTTGTACCCTATTTCCAGATTGTGAGTTTTGTTTATTTCTTATTGCATTTGCTGGAATATCATGACTTGTTCCTCGGCGAAAATCTGCTAATGGTGAAAGATAAGGCCGGGATCCATCATGGCCCAATATAGATTCTGCAGCAGGGGACCATCGTTCACCTTGGCGATTTAGTTGGACAATATCAAGTTCTGAACCTGATTGTTGACCTTTGCCAAAATCTACAGATAAAACTCTGTATGCACTATAGTCGCAACGAGTACAACGGACATTGAAGTCAGGGGTTTTTTTACTAGCAATTAAATCTAGGCCGCATGATGGGCAAATAGCGTGAATCACCCCAAGTCTGATATCTCCTTTTGTAGATGCTTTAAGAATAGGATCATCTCCAATTATTTTGGCCCTAATAATATCTCTAATTTTCATTGTATCACCTGCAGAAGGTATAAAACGATCTACTAATTCAGTAATGTAGATATCTGCAAATTGTTTGAGAGCAGGAAGATTTCTATGTCCAGAATCTGTATTTTCAACATGAAGAATTTTTATTTCAGCTGTTTTAGAATTTATTCGACTAACTTCACCAACTACAATATCGCCAACCTCAGGAGAATTTATTATTGGCCTATTTGGCATTATTGAAAGTAGACCGTCAGAGTGAGTAACTGTACCAGAAAAAAATGCTACAGGACCATTTGGACCATCATGTATACCTTGCCCAAGAGATGTTTTCTCGGGAACTTGTATTGGTGATCCGGGAGTAACAAAGTCGCCTAGACTAGCAATCATTGAACTTGGGACTCTGCTGCCCTCTATGAACGGTACGGTCATAGAGAGACAAAGATTTAATCTTTTGATACACGCCAGAAACCAGCAATTGTCTTACTTCTTTGCCTATTATGATGCATATACTTTGCTGGTAAAGCAAAATCTGCTTCGCCATATTTTTCAACTGACCATCCTGCATTTTCAAATAATTTAGTTATATGAGTAGCATTGGAACTGTGTAGTATGTGGGCAGTTTTTCCACTAGCAAGAATAGCATCAAGAAAAGGTCGATCTGCTTTTTCTAATTGTCTCCCCCATGGAGGATTTGTAATTATTATATCACTATCTATAATGGGAATATTATCTTTACTAATATGTTGATTAATTACCTTAGCAGATTTTATTAGTGATTCATTAATTAAATTATCTTTTATTACTTTGCATGCATTTGAATCTGATTCAAAAAATATAGTTTTTTTGGCTCCTGCTAGCTGACAACCTATTCCTAAAATTCCATTTCCTGCACCCAAATCTGCAACAGTAGATGAATTATTAATATCTCCAAATGACAAAATATCGGAAATCCAACGTGCTGCTAAATTTCCAGTAATACTATATTGCTCTAAATCTAAATTATTGCCAGTATGTTCCTTCAAATTTGAAAGCCTTATTGCTAATTGGCGCAATTTCATATATATTCCAAAGCGGGTTTACGTTTCAAATACATTATTATATTTTGTAATTAATGCTTTAAATGATTTTTATCAACATGATGAATGCCTTCTGCAATCAATAATTCTGCAATGAGAACTCCGTAACCTGCTGCGCCACGGATTGTATTATCTGCAACAACTTTGAAACGTAACTTTTTATCGCCAATTTCTATTTCCCCCAAGGAAACACCCATTGCTGCATTAAGATCTGCACCTGGTTCTCTCGATTCAGATCCTGCCCACCTGTGATTATCAGTATCAATTTTACCAGTTATGAAGTTAATTATTTTACTTGAAGAAGGAAGGTTTAATTTATTCAAATTAATTGTGGAATTTTGCCATACTTGAATTACTTCATGTGCACTTATTTCATTTTCGAAAATAATTTCGATTTCTGCAAGATGGCCATACTCATTATTGACTCTTGAACATTGGGCACTGATATCTATGTCATTGTGAGTAATCATGCCATTTTCTAAACTACCAAATATTTTTTTTAATTCTCTTATTATACTTTCATCCTCGCCGATAATTACAGAATCAATTGGTATACTATTTCTACCATTAATGAGCATTTTTCTCCCCCCTCCAGATAGAGATTGTTCAGTCCTTATGTCTATCGATCTTAATTTAAAATTAGAAAATAAAGGAAATAATGTGAGTGCTATGGGTACCACCATACAATTACAACATGAAATTAAATTCCCTCCATTAAAATTCTGAGATTTAATTAATCTTAGATGGTCCGAATTTACTTCTGGTATTATTAATGGGACATTATTTTTCATTCGGTGGATCATGGCATGACTGATTACTAAAAAACCAGCATTTGCTAATTTTTCTTCAACAAAATCTGCTGCATCATCAGGTATTGCTGAAAAAATAATTTCTACTTTTTCCTTTTTTAATTCTGCAATTAATTTTTCCATATCGTCAAGACCTTGGACAATAATATTTGGTAAATCGGGTCTTATTTCATCTAGAGACCAGGGCAGATCACGAATATTCTTTCCTTTTGTAGAATTAGAACCTATTATTGATACAGGTATTAACCAATTATGATTAATGAGTCTTTGAAGGTACCTTTGTGCAACCAAGCCTCTTGCGCCGAATATTGCACAATGGACCCTCCCAATACTAGCCATAGCATCGGCATACACTCAAAGTACCTAAGAATGACTGATTATTGAGCAAATGCGATTTAAATTTACTAAGTTTAATAACTGCCATTTTAAATAATGTCATATGGTAAATGCTACGACCATTATTCTAATATTTTTATTAATTTTAATTACTTTTATAGTTTGGCAAATTATATCGCAAATTATGTCAAGAATAATAGAAAAGAGTCACATAGAAAGTAATATGATAATTGCAGAAATTAGGGCAAGAGAATTAGAGAGAAAGGAGATGGAAAGTGAGAGAAAAAATATAATGGAAAATTCTTTCAAAATAATTGCGATGCAAGCATATGAAGATGTAAAAAAAGATTTAGAACGTGAAAAGGAGGATGATTTTAAAAGAGTTACAGATGATTTTTCAAAAATATTGAAAGATTACAAAAGTACTATGGATGCAATGGAAGTATCAATGATAAATAGGGAATCTGCACTCAGAGAAAAGGTAGAAAATGTATCTCAATTAGGATTGAAATTATCCGATGATACCAAAAATCTAACAAGGGCATTAAAAGGAGATTCTCAATTACAAGGGGCTTGGGGGGAAGTAGTAGTTGAGAATTTACTTCAAAATATGGGATTTGTTTGCGATAGAGATTATATCAAACAATACAGTGAAACATCTGCGGACAAAACTCGTAAAATTGCAGACTTCGTAATTAATCTTCCAGGAAATAAACAAGTAGTTATTGATTCAAAAGTTTCCTTGACTGCATATAATGATTTTGTAAATGCAGATAATGAAATGATGGCAACTTCATCTATGGAAAGATTATGTAAATCAATTAGAATGCACGCATTGACGCTTTCAGAAAAAAATTATCAATATATGAAATCAATTCAAACATTAGATTTTGTTCTGATGGTTGTGCCATTAGAAAGTGCATATATTGCTGCTCTTCATCATAATCCTACTTTATACAACGATATGATTGGAAATAGAAGGGTAAAAATTGTTAGTGGAACTACAATAATGATTGCTTTAATATTGATTCAAGAATTATGGAAGAAGGAGAATCAGAGTAAAAATCAGATTGAGTTAGTTGAAAGAGCAGGGATGCTTTATGATCAAATCGTTTTATTTCTAGAGTCTTTTACTAGTATTGGTTTTGAGTTAAAACAAGCATCAGAGAAGTTTGATGAAGCGGAAAAAAGATTAATCTCAGGGAAAGGAAATGTCATTAGGCAAACAGAAATTTTAAAAAATCTTGGAGCTAGAAATAAAAAGGATTTGCGAAAAAAAAGTGGTATGAGAAAATTAGCAGAAGAAGCAGAAATATCTAAAGAAGAAGAATGAATAGGGCCCCCCTAATCTCAAAACATGATTAAATGGCAGACAGGTAGCTATCACCCAATAATTCATCTTCCTGATGAATATGAAGTCAGAGATTTCACTCAAGGAATTTATACTCCCTCTAAATATGAATACGACATAGGGAAATACGATGAATTAAGGCCGGGAATGTATAAATCAGACCTCTTTAATAATAATAGATATTTGCATATTGGAATAGATATTGGAGCTCCTATAGGGACTCCGTGTATGGCATTTGAAGATGGAGAGATATCTCATTTTGGGTACAACGCTGATGAAGGCGATTATGGATATGTAATTATTACCAATCATAAAATTGGTAGAAAGAAAATTTGGACGTTATATGGGCACCTAGATTCAAAATCCGTAAAGGATAAGAAGATTGGTCAAAAAATTTCAAAAGGTGAGGTAATATGTTGGATAGGAGATAAGCATGAAAATGGCGGTTGGGAGCCCCATCTTCATTTTCAGATTTCACTATTAGAGCCCGATACACATGATATGCCAGGAGTTGTTGAACCTAATTTGAGAGAATATGCATTGTTAAACTACCCAGACCCTAGATTAATATTAGGAGCAATATATTAGATTGATGATAGATGTTCTTTTAATTCTATAATTGACGGCATTGATGAAGGATTAACTCCTTCAACTAATGCAAGAGCGATGGAAACCCAGTCAGTAATATGCGCAGCATACAGAAGACTTTCCAACAAAGAATGCCCTTCACAATCGATTATCCAAGACGATTTAATGTCTAATTTTTCCATTGTCCATTTTAATCTTGAAGAAACTCTTGAAGACATTCCCTCCCATTTAAGATAAATTACAGAATTAAGTTCACTATTAGCTTTGTTCCAAGCTACAATTTCATTATGATTCATTTCAGGCAAGTTTACTATTCTAGCAAATCTATCTGAGTTTTCATTTAATTGGTTTGTAAATCTCACTCCTGCCGAACCCAAAAGAGTAGGAGAAATGATACCAATTTGCTTACCAACCATCGATTCAGCCATGGAAAGTGAAAGGCTATTTCCATTGACTAAATCTGCATTTATTGAAGATTGACGTAATCTTTCCAACATATTTTCTAATTCAGTGTCATCTGGTTTTTCAAGAATTCCTAATGCCCAGCAAGCAGCTAACTGAGTCCCAAAAATATGGCCGAATGCAGAACGTGGCATTTGCCCCCCTGGGACTTCTAAACAAACACATTCATCATTGATAGATAATATTTCTTCAAGTTTACCTCCAGATGTTATTCCTAAAACTGTACCTCCATTTTCTAAAGCCTGAGATACACCATCTAGTGTTTCTTCAGTATTTCCAGAATAAGATGTAGCAATAATTAACCAATCAGGCCCCCACCAAGAAGGGAGTCCGTAATCTTTCCAAACTACAAATGGTAAACCTCCAGCATAATTAGTTAATGAGACTAGGAAATCTCCACCGGCACCTGAACCCCCCATTCCCAAACAAAGTACGCCTGACCAGTCAGTATCTTTATCAATATCAATTGGAATGTTAATAGATTTTTCCAAATCATCTATAAATTTACGAGTATATCCTACCATATCTCCATCATCTAAATTTTTAATTAATTCATTAATATCTAATTCACTCATTATTTATTCTCCATATTTGTTTGCGGAATTGCTAACCATTTTTCTTCTATAAAACCAATTAAAATTGTCTTAGAATTAGGATCATCATGGTACGGTAGGCCTACTGTTACAATACTAAAATCAATAGGATCCATGATTTCAACTGCAGAACTATCGCGATTTAGAATTTCTACTAGAAATTGATTTTTTACAGCGCATATTACTACACTCTTTTCCATATCTCTCCACGAAACACCAGTTCTTTCAAAATATTTAATCCTCCGTAGAATTGGTCCGTCTTTTTGCCATCTATCTATAAGCCAAAGATTTTTCTTAAATTTAACAATATCTCCAATTGAATAGGCTGGTTTTCTATAACTCATTGTTAACCTAGTTACTTCAATGCCATCATTTGAACCTACTACTGTCGAAGTTTCTTTTATTGTTCCTCCAAATTTTTGTACTAGCCTTTTTCCCCAACTTCTTGCCATGGCTTTGGAACCTAATTGCATATCCCAACCTCCAGTAACAGGGCCTTCGCTTGTTATGAAAAACATTGGATCGGCCTCCATATCACCTAACATTTCATCCAAGGTATTGCGTACCACTTTTACTTCATCGGAAGTTAATTTCCTTCCAGCAGACCGTAATTGAACTATTGATTCGAAGTATGAACCTGCTTTCCTAGTACATGCAGGGCAAACAGCGTTACTGGTTTGCATAAGAGTAATATGATTTTCCAAAAATTTGTACCCTTCTATCTCGCCGGAAACATCGATATGAAGTCTCATAGATCTATCATCAATTTCTTCAATTGCGAATCCTAAATTTACGTTTTTAGATTTATCAGAATATTCTATATTTTCCCTTATTCGGAGATCTGCTAGATTTTCTTTTGTAATTTCCGACCATCTTCCTCTCACTTCATGCTGATCACATTTTGGACATCGATATTGTTGTAATCGGTCAGATATTTTTGAAAGTATGTTACGTTTCCTGAAGCATTCCTCACACATCCTATCTGAAGTCAAAGGTGGCTCTGACCCACAAGTTATACAAAAAGCTCCATCAGACATGTTGCGACTCCAAGTAACCCGTCTGACCCAAATGTTAGAAGTGTTGTTATTTGGAAAGTAATATATTTATTCACTTTCCTCGGATATTTGCATATTTTCTTGTGCATCAATACGGTATTCCAAATCATTTAATTTAGAAAATAAATACTTCACATATCCTCCCAAAAGACCAATCATAATTACGTATGCAATTGCTAATTCCATTAACCCCGTCGAACTCAATTTAACCACCCTTCATCTAAATTTTTTTGGTTATTTTCCATTTTTAATTCTAATTGATGGATTCTATCAGTAATGATTGAAAATCCAACAAAAATGAAACAAAAAGAAATAAAGGACAAAATAAGGACAAACAACATATCACTTGGGAGTCCTGTTTCTTCACTTGAAACTACAATTATTGGTGGGTGTTGCTTTTGATACCAAGTAGTTGCCATTGCAGTTATAGGAACAAGAGAAAATCCAAATAGACCCACTATGGAAAGAGTGTCTCGTGTTTGATTAGTATCTTGTTGTGCCCTTCTGGCAAGTACTAAGAATAATGCGACTGAAGTTAGGAGTGCAAAGGAGTTTAGCCTTAAATCTCCCCAATCCCAAGGTTTCCCCCATGCAACTGAACCCCATATTGGTCCCGAGGTTATTACTCCCATGCCGAATAGCAATCCCATATCTGAACCAACAGAGAAAAACCTCCAACCTATTTCATCTTTTTTCAAATACCAAATTATAGAACCAGTAAATAATAATAAAAATGCTAAAAATGAACACCAAGCAAACGAAACATGCCAGTAGATTATCCTAAATGATTCAGGTCCATTTACGGTACTTGGATCCAAACTTGGCACCCAAAGGAATCCCAATAGAATAGATATGGATGCACCCACTAAACCAATTATAATGAATAACAATGAGGCCCCCTTGGTCACCACCATGAACATCCCAACAAAATATAGGTCATGAATACTACCTTCTAATAATCTGGAAGGTAAACTACAACTATCCAAATTAGTATTGAAGATATGCTTGCAATGATGCACCCAATTATTGGAGATTGAATGGATAAAGAGTATGTCATCCCCGAGGTCATTAAAATTGATAATGCATCAGAAAGTTCTAGAAACGGCCATATAAGTGCTATAAGTAGTAAAGAACCGACGGAAGAGTTCGATCTACGTAAATCAGAGACTAGGAAATGTAATGCCGAAGAGGCCATTCCTACCGTGATTAAAGATAAGATTGGAAGCCATAACCACAATAATGCATCATAGGAATATTCATCTGATTTATTGCCAATTAAAATGAACCATGATAAGTATGTCAATGGAATTGGTAGAATCATGGAAGCACCTAAAAATGAACTAATTGGACGGATTTTCGATCCTAGCATTATGTGCCACCATTTTCCACACTCTGCCTCATTAAATCGATTAATAATTGCCGGAGAAATAATACAAGTAATAAATGCAGGCAATAAAATAAGAGAGGATAAGATATCTACACTCAATGGCCCATTTCCTTCAATTATGGAATAACTCAATAGAAGTGCTACTAAAGCTGGAGTTGCTCGTCCAACAGTATCTATAGGGTTTCGGATTTCCATCTTTAAAGCCCAACTAGTCAAGTGCCTAATAGAAATCAAATCTGACGAAGAACTACATGTTGGTATTTCAACTATTGCTCCATCCGATTTACCTATTGATTCTTTTATTTTACCCTTTTTTCCAATTTTAATTATCCTATCTGCACATTTTATAACATCATTATTGTGTGTTGCAATGATTATTCCATGGCCCCTAGATGCCAAAGTCCTAATCCAGTTTATGAAAAGAATACGTGCCGACTTGTCGAGGCCTACGCTTGGTTCATCTAATAGAACAGTCATTGGTTTTGGACTAAGAATTGCAGGTGCGAGGCCGCAGATAACTGAAAGACGTCTTTTGAGGCCACCCGAGAGCAGTGATACTCTATCCGATTTTCGATGATTTAGTCCCCAGTCAGATAATATCTGACCCATTTTATCTGAATCATAATTTTTAGATGATTTCTCAGATGCAATTAATATCCTTTCTTCGACTGTTTCTTCACCGCATATGCCATCTTTTTGTAAAGTAATGCCTATTTTAGGAATATTGGATTTACGGCCTTCATGATCTCTAATTAAATTTTGTGAATTCGCTTCTTCGTAAAAATATAATTCTCCGTTTTTGAAAGGAACTATTCCAGCACATGACTCTATGAATGTTGACTTTCCGGAGCCATTATCTCCAACTAAGACTACTATTTCCCCATAATTTAATTTAAAATTAACATCTTTTAAGACTTCTCGGGAACCACGGAGGGCATTTAGGCCTTTGAGTTCTAACAAAGCGCCCTCTTGCATGAATGACCGAGTAAGGATTACCGTTTGAGTAATTCTATGATGAGAAGTCCTATTCCCTAGAATCTCTTGGAGTGACTAGAGGCGCCGCTAATGGATAATGATTTTAGATGGGACTTCTTAGAAATAAGTGATTATTTTTGGATAATAGTTATGTTTTCTGCTGCTATTTTACCGTTTTATTACGCCTATAAAGACAAAACTAGTGTGTCTTTAGCGATGGTCTTATCTCTGTTATTAGTAAAATTTATACAGTATTTTCTGGAATTATTTAAAGGCGGTATTTTTTCATTCGAACCAATACATCTATTTGGATTAATTCCAAGTATAATGAACGAATATGTTCACTTCCATCGATTTATAACTTCAGCATGGCTACATGCTAATTGGATACATGTTTTGAGCAATATACTTGTAATAGCATTAGTAGGAGTTCCTCTTGAACAGAGAATGGGTGGTAGACGTTGGTTAGCAATATATTTTCTTGGATTTATAGGGGGCAATATTGCTTGGATTATTACGCATTCTGACTCAGATATTCCTGCAATAGGTGCTAGCGGTGCGGCATTTGGACTTTTAGGAGGGTATATGGCCTGCTGGCCTAATGATAAAATCGAATTCCCACTTCTTTTCCTAATAAGGGCGTGGCCAGTATGGATTATTGTATTTATACGACTGGGAATAGAAATATTTCAAATTTATTCTATCCAGATTGAAACTGCAGGAGACACCAATATTGCTCATATGGCCCATCTAGGGGGATTTTTTCTAGCATATATGTTTGCAAGATTTATTGCCAAGGGTGCTCCTAGTGCCCTTTATGATACGGAACAGATTTCCAATAATTATTCTAGACCTTCAGAGAAAGAAGAGGCCGCAATTAAAGAAAGTTTTTTCAAAGATCCTTGGAGTGAAAATGGGACTCCTCTAAGTGGTAATTCTTCAAGAATATTGAATATGCTAATACAAGAAGGAGATGAATTAGAAACTCGTAGAGCCTGGTTAGAGGAACTAGCAGAACATACAAAGTGTCCTATTTGCCAAAGTGGAGTCGTGGCCGAAGTAAAAAATAATAATTGTAAAATTAAGTGCTCCAATTCAAACAAGCATCTAAATTGGCCTTAAAGTATGATTCTATGAACTAATATTGGTTGGAATTAAACGATAGACTACCGTGGGTCAGCTAGAAAGCCATGCGAATTAGTATAACGCCCATCTTTATTGTAATACTGATGTTAGTATTTGATTTATCAGCAGGAGTAGGTGGACAAATTTACGGATTAACTCAAGAGAGTAATTCTTTAGATGAAAATAAAGGCATCTATAAATTTCCACTAATGTGTGGTGAAGATATTTGTGAAGATAAAAATAGATTACCTATCAACACACCTATTGATGCTGGAGTTCCAACACAAGATTATGGATGGTGGCTAGAATATTGGTTAGATTTTGATGACAATGGAATGGATGATAGATTACAAAGAATTATTGCGGGTGAATCCGAATCTGAATCCAAAACTTCGATAATAGGTGCAGATGGTAAACTTACAGTAGCAATTATCATTCATTATGCTTGGCATCCCGGTAATAGTGATATCGAAAATATAAAAACAGTACTTTCAAAACATGGATGGAATGAAGAAGATTCATGGTTTATGCCAATGACAATATTGGATAATATAGTACTTGATCACGTTCCGGTAAGTGCATTAGTAGATTTATGGATGATAGAAGAAGTTGTATTAATTGAACAACAAAATGTAATAATCCCATATTTGGATAAAGCATCTAAGGGATCTAAAATCAGATCCTCAAATTTATATGGCGAAACAATGCGAGAATTGGGGTATGACGGATCTGACATAGTAATCGCAATCTTGGATACAGGAGTAGATAATGAACATTTTTCATTAGATGATTTTTCAGATACTAATAATGATAATAGCAATGATCCAAATGACTTGAATGACCCAAAATGGGTAGCTGGATGTGACGCAACTTCATTCTCTGGAAATACATGTTCCTCAGCAGGAGATGAAGATCCCGATGACGGAGATGGCCATGGGACTCATGTTGCGGGGATTGCTCTCGGTACAGGAGATAGCGATAGAACAAATCAAGGTTATGCACCTGGAGCATATCTTGTTGATGTTAAAGTTATGACGGATGCAGGAGGAACAAATTCTCAATCCATTCTTCAAGGCATTCAGTGGGCAACTACCAATGTAGATACAGATTGGGGAAATAATAAATCCAGTAATGGAATAGATATAATGTCGATGTCATTTGGTAGTTCCTCGAACCCTGTGGGTGAGGATGATGCAGGAGATTCTGGGACCAGTGCAGAAGCCACGGCAGTTAATCAAGCTGCAGAAGCAGGAATTGTGTGCATAGCAGCAATTGGCAATGATGGGCAGAGAAGGGTTACTTCAGTAGGTGCTGCTGATTCTGCAATAACTGTAGGTGCAATTGATGATCAAAATACAATAGATAGGCAAGATGATGATATCGCCTCATATTCCAATTCAGGACCAAGGGAAGCTGATGATGATGATGATATCAAAGATGAATTGAAGCCGTGGGTGGTAGCCCCTGGTTCAGGAATAACATCTGCTGAGAATGCTCAATCATCATCAATAATACCGGGTTCAGAAAACAATAGGGCCGATGATGAATATACTTCAAAGGATGGGACTAGTATGTCAACTCCCGCCGTTGCAGGACTCGTTGCAATTATGCTTCAAGTAGGGATACAAGAAGGTTTAATCGAAGAAAAGAGTTCAGAAAATACAGAAATCATAAAAGATTATTTGATGAAATACTCTGAAAAGAGATCAAGTGCAACTCAAACTATAGACGGTTATTCTTGGAATAATGAATACGGATTTGGAATAATTGATGGCAAGGAAATTCTAAAGGGCATGTTTGGAGATTCTACCGGAGGTAGTGATCCAGAAGATCCCGGAACTGGTAATGAAACAGCGCCACCACCTGGTTCGGGAAATTGGGTTGAAATTGAGAGCCCGGAAAATGGCGAATGTCAATATGATCAAGATGAATTAGTTTGTAAAAATTGGGTCATAGAAGGTGAAACATATAGAATCAGAGGGAATATAGATCAAGGAGAGGGTAACGGGAGTATTGATAAGGTGTTAGTTCAAATAACTTACAAATTCAAACCATCGGATGATCAGCCAGCAAAAGAAGAAATTTTGATTGGATGGCATACTCCTGAATTGACTTTGACTGGGCAAAGTATTACAAATTGGACCACTACAGCAGAGATTCCAGAATTTACTGATGATGAAATAGATGCCACTCAATTATTCGTAAGAGTAGCAGCCAAAAATGAGTTTGAACAATGGAGTAATATAACTAAAAATAATTATGGAATTGGGCATATTGATTTTTCCCTAGAAAGTCCAAGTGGGCAAAATGAAATATCAGGCATAGTAGATGTAATGGGCAAATGGGAATCTGTTGATGGATGTACTGTTCAATGGAGGCTAGGTACAGATGAATGGGAAGATGCAATTATAAAATTAAATGGCAATGGTTACACCTATACCGTTATCGAAAATGGAAAGAATGTAGAAAAGACTGGGATGATTGAAAATTCTGGCGTATGGTCATTTGATTGGGATACTAATAAAATAGAAGATGGAACACATAGAATGTCTGTTCGTTCAATAAGTGGAAATGGAGTGATATCCGAAGAAATTCGTCAACAAATAACAATTGACAACATACCTCCCAGTCCAGACTTGATGTTTAGAAGTTCGGCACTGTCTATTGAAGAATATGGAATACCAGTTACTGACGTTTATGTAAATACTTTCTTGGAAATAAGAGGGACCATAAGAAATACCGGAGATATGGCCGCATACGATGTAGGAATAATATTAGAGGAAGAAGGTGCGAGAAGGGATGAATATGTCATCCCCCAGATAAACAGTGGGGAAATCATAGATTTAGTTCTTTATTGGAATCCTGCTATATCAGGAGACAGAGATATTGAGATTATCATAGATCCAATTAATACTGTGGAAGAAAGTGATGAAACAAATAATAAATTATCCAATAATTTCTTCATTGTTCCGAGGCCCAATGGAGTAGATCTAGCAATAAGAGAAAATGCAGTCAAAACCATACCCGAAATACCTAGACCCAATGAACAGGTGATTATCGATGTTAGAATCGATAATTTAGGCTCAAGTGATGCTTATGACATAGAAGGTTTTGTAGAAATTAAAACTGATAAAGGTTGGCAGAAAGTTGCAACTAACCAGATAGCGAGAATTGTTGGCCAAGGCTCAATACAAATTTCATTTCTCCATATTCCTAATGAGTCCGGAATACTAGAAGTAAGAATTAATGTTGGAGGAGAAATATCTGATGTGAATTGGGAAAATAATATTTTTGAAACTTACATTTTAGTGGATAAGACTACGTTGACAGGGCCTAGAAATTTAAATTTTAAGGTAGGAGAAGTCCCAATAAAAATTATCGATTTAGAGGATGGAGGGATAGTTATCACCGAAAAAGAAAATGAGCTATATTTGTATAAACTTACTGAAAGTAAGAATTTGGTTTCCTGTAATAATATATTAGAAGAAATGTGGGCAGGAGAAATAACATTTCAAGTAAATGAGGACAATATCGCACATTTGGTTTGGAGTAGACGATATTTGGATAATAATGGATATTACAAACAGACTTTGACTTACTCATCAATAGATACTGCATGTCAAATGACACCGATTCAAGATTTGATGCCGCCAATATTACTCTCAGACGGGAAGTATTGGGGGATTGATATCGACATGAGAGATACGGAAATAATTATTTCAGGATATTATCAAGATATTTTTACAGGAGGTACGTTTCAAAAACAAACTGACATATTCCTATTGTATTCAGACAATCCGACATCTTCTGCAGATTGGACACTTAATTCTAAAATCATAAGTGACCTAGACATAATGACAAATTCTGCAGATAGTTTAGAAATAGAATTTGGATTTAATGAACAAATTCACATATTATATCAAGAAAATAGAGATGACAGTTCAGGAATAGAAAGACTGGGACTATGGTATGCCCATGGAGACTTAAATGAACCAGATTGGACGTTCAAAAAGGCAGTCGGAGACGAAGCAGGACTTGCCGAAATGGTTGTAATAATTGAGGATGAAGAAGAAAAAATAATCGCTGTTTGGAGAGAAGGTAATTTACAGGAATCTGAAATAGTTTGCATAATTGCGGACTCCTCATTTAGGCCCATTAATAATCAAGAAAAAAGATTTCATGCAAGAGGTTTAAGAAATATCAATGCAATAGAAACAAATCGTGGAATTCAATTATATTTTGACGTAGTTGGACCTAATGGGCCTCAGATTCAATATGGCCTAATTAATTTTGAAGAAGAGTGGTTGGGAATTTCAAATAGGCTGAATTCTGGTCAATTACATACTTCTACAAAGTCACCATCGAGTTCTGAGACACTCATACTTCACACCTCACCTAATGGTTGGCAAATTCGATCACTAATTGATGATGATGCACGAAAAAGTAACGATATATCAGTAGTAGATTGGATTAAGATAAAATTAGGATTAGCGAATAATGACCAAGAATTTAGAATATTAGTTGTAGGAGTATCAATTACTGTACTACTTCTTTGTGCAATAATTATGGTAACTTTATCAGTACAAGGAATAAGGTGGGCCGGAGATAAGAGGAGGAAGAAATCGTCTGGTACCGTAATCTTGGAAGATGATTTAATAGAGGTCATAGATGATTCAGATATTAAAATACAGAATATTGAAATCGATTTAATCGAATTAGTAACAGATAATAAAGATAATAAAAGTAGTATACAAAATCGTAGAGATAGAAGAAATTCTAGAACACCTACTGAAGATGAAATATCAATTTATGAAGTCAACGTTACTGAAGATTATAATAATATTAAAAAAGATTTAAATTTAAATAAAGAAATAATTTGCTCATCATGCAATGCAAGATTTGAGGCGTCAGTTGAAGTTTCAATAATTAAATGCCCAGTCTGTGAAAAGATAATTGATTGGAGATAAATAGAAATTTAAACAAATGTGACTCCACCGTGCTTCAATACAAATTCTTTTTGCAATTCATCAAACCATTCCAACATAGATTTAGAAAACCGAATTGACATTATTTCAGGATCAATCAATAAATCATCTTGTATCCCTTGAAGAGTACCTGGAGCGGCCCCACAGGATATGCATGCTCCATCTAAATTCAAGATTAATGACAGAGATTTTTCTCCATTGTTTAATTTTTCAATCGAAGAATTTTCAACAATTAACCCCCCTCCATGGCCATCCAGAGCCGCCCTCACAGGTCCTAATCGTGCCATCAAAGCTGGAATTAAATCATCATCTGAATCATAATGTAGATCTAATAATGATAAATTTTGCAACCTCAATAATTCTTGAGGTTCATGCATTTGATTCAAGCGCTTTTCTGCCTCTATTTTCATAGTATCTTCTATTTGTATACGATACGAATCTGCTAAATTATTCACCTTAGAATCATCCGCGCCAGGTAGTTTCATGTTGCATCGGAAATAATACTATAATTTTAGGGTGACCTAAAAAGAGAGATGTTCAAAAGAGAGTATATGCACCACTCACTATGGAGTCAAAGACACCCCTTCTTGAAATTGTAAATCTTCATGCTGGAATTGAGGATAATAAAATTTTAAATGGCATCAATATTGAAATTGGACCAGGGGAGATACATGCCATAATGGGACGTAATGGCAGTGGGAAAACAACTACTGCAAATATCATCATGGGGCATCCTGATTTTGATATTGAAGAAGGCAAAATTAATTTAAATGGAATTAATCTACTTGAACTAGAACCATGGGAAAGGGCTAAGAATGGAGTTTTCTTATCCTTCCAGTATCCTCAAGCAGTACCGGGATTACAAGTTGGTAATTTCCTTAAAAAATCTGTAGCTAGTATCCGAGGTGCAGATGCTGCGAAAGGAGTAAATTTTAGAGGATTATTAAAAGACTCCATGAAAGAATTAAATATGCCATCTTCATTTTTATCTAGATATGTTAATGATGGCTTCAGTGGAGGAGAAAAGAAGCGTTTTGAAATACTACAAATGATGCTTTTACAACCAAAATTAGCCATTCTTGATGAAACAGATAGTGGCCTTGACATAGATGGCATCAAGACAGTTGCAACAGGAATTAATTCCGCAATAAGAGGTACAGATTCAGGTGCATTGATTATAACACATTATTCAAGAATCTTAGATCACGTAAAGCCAGATAAGATTCACGTACTAATAGATGGAAAAATAGTAGCAACAGGCGACGCGAGTTTAGCAAACGATTTAGAAGAAAATGGCTATGACTGGCTAGAAAATAAAATTAAATCTGAAGGAGAGGTATGAATTATGGAATCATCGCAAGAAGCAAGAGAAGTAATTGGAGATTATAAGGCAGGATGGCATGATTCTGAGAATTCAACCATAAGGTTTGATGCTGGACTCTCGGAACAAGTCGTTAGAGATATTTCAGAGATAAAAAATGAACCAAATTGGATGACAGAAATTAGAGTAAAGGCGTACAAACATTTTGTAGATAGGCCTATGCCTACATGGGGCAATATGGGTATGTTAAAAAATATTGATTTCGAAAAAGTATGCTATTATTTACGTTCTTCAAAGGCTACAGAGAATGATTGGGATGAAGTTCCAGAAGAAATAAGAAATACATTTGATAAGCTTGGAATACCAGATGCTGAACAAAAATGGCTATCAGGAGTAACAGCGCAATACGAATCAGAGGCAGTATATCACAGCATAAGAGATGATTTAGTAGCTCAAGGAGTTATTTTTCTAGATATGGATAGCGGATTGAGAGAATACCCTGATTTAGTAAAGAAATGGTTTTGTTCAGTGGTACCATACTCTGACAATAAGTTTTCAGCCCTAAATACTGCAGTTTGGTCAGGTGGATCATTCATATATGTCCCAAAAGGAGTTCATGTCGAGATGCCGGTTCAAGCATATTTTAGAATCAACGCTAAAAATATTGGACAGTTTGAAAGAACATTAATTATTGCCGATGAAGGAAGTAGTATCCATTACGTCGAAGGGTGTACTGCCCCTACTTATTCCACTGATTCATTGCATTCAGCAGTCGTCGAATTGATAGCACTGCCTGGCTCACACATACGCTATTCGACAGTTCAGAATTGGAGTGCAAATGTTTACAATTTAGTTACAAAAAGAGGTATTGCACATGAAAATTCTAAAATAGAATGGGTGGACGGAAATATTGGCAGTAAATTAACAATGAAATACCCTTCAGTGATATTAAAAGGTGAAGGATCTCATGCAGAAGTAATTTCAGTAGCATATTCAGGAAAGGGTCAGCACCAAGATGCAGGGGCAAAAATCCATCATTTGGCATCCAATACAACCAGTAAGATATTATCGAAGAGCATTAGTAAAGATGGAGGCAGAGGAACATATAGAGGAATGGTTACTGTTTCGTCAAAGGCTGAGAATTGTAAACTTAATGTTGTTTGTGATGCACTTATTCTAGATGAAAAAAGCAGATCTGATACATATCCTACAATGGAAGTTTCAAATTCTACTGCAAAGTGCGAACACGAAGCAAGTGTATCGAAAGTTAGTGATGATCAGTTATTTTATCTCATGAGTCGCGGCCATACTGAAGAAGAAGCATTGGCCTTAATCGTAAATGGATTCTTTGAGCCGTTTACTAGAGAATTACCAATGGAATATGCCGTTGAATTGAATAAATTAATGGCGCTTGAGATGGAAGGAAGTATTGGTTAATTGGTGTTAACATGAATACCATCAATAAATATATTGAAGTTTCTGAACTTCCTCATAGGGCAGACCATCTTTGGAGATATACTCCGTGGAAGAAAGTTCATCCAACTGGAAAAGTCAAAGATGTACCGAAAGAAGTTAAAGGACCAAAAATAAGGCTACTGAATCTTAGTGGGACGGAATCTCCTCCTGGGATAGAGTTAATTCGTGGCGTAGGAGAAGATATTAGGCTACCTGAGTCAGATGATGTCTCTACCAATTTCATTAAATCCATTTCTGAAGATTCCAAGTGGATATTAAAGACTGAATCAAAATTTAATTCAAATGAACCAATATTAATAGAAATTGATGCTGTAGATGAAATTAATGGAATTCAGCTTACCCTAGATATTGGAGATAGATGTGAATTTGAAATTGTTACCATAATTAAGGGCAGTACAAATTGGATGGGTTTACTGAGAACTGGAAGAATTGGTAATGGATCCAATATTAATGACATAACCGTAGGGCTTCAAGAAAGAGGCACATTGTTGAGAGTAGACGCCATTTCATTAGGTAGGGATGCGGAATTTAGGACGGGAACAGTGTCATCTGGATCGGAAAGAACAAAGGCAGATTTAAGATATAGAATGGGAGAAATTGGAAGTAATTTAAGGGTAATTGGATCAATATTATCAAGAGATTCGATGCATTTAGATCACCATATAGAAATTCAGCATGATGCTCCGCAGACATTTAGTAGGCTTAGTTGGAATGCTGCTTGTGGAGGTAAGAGTAAAACAATAGGTACTGGGATGTTGAAGGTGGCAAACGGATCCAAAGGTGCTGATGCATCTCAAAACTTTCATAATTTATTACTATCAAAAGACGCTGAGGCAGATGGAATACCGGAATTAGAGGTTTTAGAAAATGAGGTTGTTGGTTGTGGCCATGGAATAGCTAATGGCCCAATAGATGAAAATCAATTATTTTATCTTCACGCCCGTGGTTTTTCACCAATGGATGCTAAATCTGCATTAATAGCCGCTTTTCTTAATTCAACATTATCTAAAATGGGAAGTATGAAAGTCCATGATTGGTTAAGTAAAATGTTGTATTCTGAATTAAAAAATATGAATGCCGAGTGAGTGTGGCAATATGCAAACTTCTAGAAATGGTTTGTTAAATAGAAAAGCTGAAAAAAAGATTTCTAAAATTTTAATGTTAATTATTAGTTCTTATGTTTTTTTGAGTTTCTTAGCACCTGCATTAATCGACAGGGGAGAAGTTCCTGAGCTATCAGGTCGCGCTAATGCTTTTGATTATGCATATGAAAGTAGTTGGGGCAATTTAGATCATGGAGAATATGCTGAAATAGGGCATGATCAATCCAAACATGGAGGGACATTTGCATGGATGGAATTAAACCCAATATTTGCATTAACCTATGCAATAGGAGATCTCAATTGCCATCAGAAACATGAACGATCATGGAAAATTAATGATAATCAAATGCCCATCTGCGTTAGAGATGTTGGCATATTATTTGGAATGATATTAGGTGCTTTGGTATTTATGCTTAAAGGTTTTAACAGATGGACACTTAGAGATACTTTTCTAACAATTATTCCAGACAAATACTTAGATGGGATTTATGTAAAAGATAATCGTATTTATGCCATGATTGGAATAATTTTTGCTTCAGTTATTCCAATAGGGATAGATGGTTTTGTACAATTATTGACTAAATATGAATCGAATAATTCAATAAGACTCATCACAGGAATAATTGCAGGATTTGCCCTTGGATGGTTGATATGCTCAATGATTGCAGCCAAGCCCAGCAGTTTCGATAGTTCGGAAGATGTCATTTTACCAGCAAAATCTACTTTGAGAATAAAATAAATTAATTTCCCTTCCACCAATTGACAAGTTCTTGTTTTGATAATATTTCTTTAAATTTGAGATTTCCTGGGCCGATTGCATTAATTCTATCAATAACATATTCAAACAGTATATCATTATCTTTGATTTGTATTAAATCGGACATACAATCAATTAATGAGGATTGAGTATTTTCTCTTTGCCACTTATTTATTTCACTTCTAATTGGCCAAATGACCAATATTAATCTACCAAAATCAAAATAATCATTTTTTAATTGAGAAGTGGATTTTTCTTTAGATAATAATGCTGAATTCTGAAAAATCCAAGATGATTCGTCACAAAGGAAGCGAATCATTTTTCTTGTGTGGCTAGCAGATACATTACGAATTGGACCCATGGAACTTCTTATTCCAGATATATCTGTAGGATTTAGTAACGACAAAGTTCCACAAATAGAGGATATTGAATGGTTCAAAATATTCTTTGGTGATGGATTTTTAGGATCTTCGATTAATTTAGATAAAATTGAATTATGTTCATTTTGAATGCTATTAAGAATTTCCCAGGGTATCTTATTTCCTAACCAGTTTTTATCATCACGTAGGGGGCTTAATCCAATTCCTTCAAGAATCGCCTGACCCTCCATTGAATCAACTAAATTTTTTAAACAGTATAAATCCACATTATGCATATTTACATTAATTGGATTGGGTTTGGAATGAATAAAACTTTTTACAACTAAAGATAATTGTTTACGGAACTCTGAAACCGAACTTTCATTCAATATTGGACCTATCAATGCACCCATATCAAATGGCACAGGCATCTCCATATTCCCTGAGAGAAGTTTTTGATATCCGGACCTTATTTTTGTTTGTAGTTCTGAAGTTTCAAAATATTCACTTTTATCCGATAAATTTCTAAGTGTACCACTTTCTATCCTTTTAAGGGCTACTTTTGGATCACAATCAACCCAAATACATAGATCCGGTATAAGTGCTGCAGAATTAATTTGGGCTACTTTGTCCACTCCTAATTTACCGACTATTCCTTGATAAACAATTGATGAATGAACATTTCTTTCACTTACGACTGCTCTGCCTTCTTGTAAACGTGGTAAAATCCATGAGTGAGAATGGTCAATCCTATCTGCTGCAAACAACCCAGCTTCTTCTTCCGGTGTGAGTTTTTTTCGTTTTACTGCATCAATTGCTAGGCGCCCCAAAGGATGATCACGTCTTGGCTCCCCAGTAATTTCAACTGAAGTGAATGTAAATTCCTTTTCTAATATTTCAGCTACAATCTTAGTGGCTAAGCCTTTTCCACTTCCATCTCCACCTTCTACTGTGATCAAATACATATAAATCCTCATTCATCATAAGTATTGTTAGATTTGAATTGTGACTTAGTTATACTAGTTATCCCCATTCCAATTAGTATCATTAATGGTCCAATGAAAAGTCCACCACGGCTCCATAATCCAATAAAAGAAAGCCACCATGCTTTTCTATAACTATTACTATTTAGAACTTCTAGTCCGCCTGCAATTCCCGATATACCAGATAATAATGTAAAAATTGCAATAATTGTAGCAAGATATGCTGAATCACTTAATTGACTATCTCCGGTCCAATCTATTTCATTTATTTTTGATTCATCACCAGGAGTCATAGTAATTGGTATCTGAGCATGATCGCCGGGGATAAGAAGTATCTTAACCGAAATATTATCTGGAAATGTAGCATAAATTATTGATGATTTACGTGATAATTCAGTAAAAGTGAATCTACCACTTGAATCAGTATATGTTTCCTTACCAGTTGCAGTTCCATCATCATTCAAAAGAGTAATTTTTACTCCTTCCAATGGTTCCCCGCCTGTATTATTATCAATTAATGCAGTATTTACAATTCCTGCTATATCTGCATAATTATCATCTCCTTCCAATGAACCAGATAATATTTCAGTAGGGTTTGCTGAAATAGTTAGGATTCCAAGTATTACTCCCATTACCCCTCCGATAATTATCAGAATAGCTCCCGCAATCCTTGTTGCTGAATCATGAGATAAGTCAGATAACCAAATTTCTATACCTGATAAATTATCAAAATCTTCGCCTTCACTCAAGTAATCTCATCCTCCCTTTCACCCTTCCCAGATGCTCCTAGGTGTTCAGTTTGCCGCTTGAATAATTTATAAAATATTAAACTAAAGAATGGCCATGAGCCAGGCATAATAAAAATTGCAATTATAATTATAATAATAAAAGATAGGATTTTATTTGTATATTTAGTAAGAAAACCCTCTTCTTCAATTACAAAATCTTCTGAAATTCGAAGATCATCGTCAATAAATTCTGTAAGGTACATTTTTGACCAATATTTTCCAGTTATCCAAAAGGCATCTTCAGCAGATGAGTAGGCTATTCCATTCAAAACTGAATGTGAAGAGTTTTTATTAAATTCCAGTGAATCGGTGGAAATTGATTTTTCTACTTGGCCGGATGACATATTTATCTCTATTATCCTATTTTCTCCCCAAATATTTGCATAGATGGAATTTCCCACGCATTCGAGTTCATTCAAATTAGGAATTTCAATTCCATCTTCAATCACTACTATAGAACTAATTATATCAAAATTTTCTAAATTTCGAAATGAAATTTCTGAAGAACCGTTTGACATAACGTAAGAATTACCATCATTACATAATCCCCATCCTTCTCCCGAATATGTATAATTTCCGATGACATCAAAGGTATCTATGTCGATTTTTAGGGCAATATTTTCTTTCCAAGTAAGTAAAATAATTGTATTATTTATGATAGTTATTCCTTCGGCAAAAATATCATCTGAAAAGGAAATTTGCCGAATTACCTGACCAGAGGAAGCATTGACTTCACGTAGGCTTGAAGATCCATAAAGGCCAGTACTCTCAAATAATCTATCGCCATACATCTCTAAACCTTGTGTAAATGCATTTTCATCATGTTCAGTTAGTTTTAGCACGTTACTTGCATATGATGGAGAGTCTGCATAAGAGATTTCTAATGAGTTATTAGATAGGAACATGATAGTAAAAATAATTAAAAAAGCATTTTTAGGGGCATATTTATTATAAATGTATGAACAATGCTCCATTGACGTTAAAATAAGCCTAAGGACCGAATTATAATTACAGTGTTGGGAGATAGAGGGAATGAATAATAAGACACAATGCTGTAATGTCAATATTTCCTTGCTAATAGCCTCACTATTCGTTTCTTCGTTACTTTTCCCTTTTGTTGCTTCTGAACCAATAGATAATAATGAAAAGATTGAATACAAAATATCAGGCCTCTCGGATTCTACTCCTGATGTTGAGGGAAAGGAGTATATGTTTAACGGTGATGATTTGCCGATTTACTCTCTAACTGGAATTTTGAAGAGTCAATGGATAGAAGAAGGATATTCAGATGTTGTATTACCTTTTTCTTCTGAACAAGATACTAAGTCTTCAATTCGGAGTTGTGAAAATTCATGGAATGTTGGTGAAAGTGATAATATTACAACCACGGGAGGCACAATTTCTGCAACTGTAATGAAAATATCAGCAAATTCTGCAATCTTTGTTGAAGAAGGAAAAATTGTTTCATCGATTATATTAAGTGATATTGCATCAACATGGGAATCAATAATATATCCCACAGATGTCAATTATTTCGGAAATCCTCCTGATGTCGATAATAATTGTCAAATAGAAATAGTAATTTATGGAATTGATGGTACTGGAAATACTGGAGGGTATTTCCAAGCAGGAATTTCATCTCTAAGGGAGAGTTTATTTTTCGATATTGATGATATGAATTCAAGAAATACGATACTTGCCCATGAATTTGAACATTTATTACATAATTTCAGAGATCCATTTGAATATAATTGGATAGATGAGGGAGCAGCAGATATGGCTGCATTTTTATGCTTTGGAGTTACTGATGCGATAAGTTCACACGCTAATGAATGGGCAGAAAATTCCAGTATTAGCCTAAGATGGTGGAATGATAGATCTGCTGATTATGGTGCGGGATTTCTATTTATGATGTATTTAGCAGATAAGTTAGGAGGTAGTAATGCGATTCGACAATTAGTTGCGGATACCGCAGTAGGAGGCGTTTCAATCGAAAATTTAGCCATTAATCCGGGGTCGGGAGCAACTTCCATAGGAACAAATATGAATGATATTTTTGCTAATTTTAGTGCAGCGGTCACATTGGATAGTCCACAGGGAGTTTTGGGGTTTTCAAATCTCGATCTGACTGATGAATGTCAAGATGGTTCTATTTGCCGAGTACAACTAAGTGATATGAATGACCAATGGAGTAATAATTGGCAAAGTGATTCGGAAAGTATAGAAGGATGGGGGCTGAGGTCATATGAGTTTAGTCAGGGTACTGGCGAGCCATTGAGCATAATGATTTCTCCCACTCAATTTGGATTTGCTGGCTCACTTCTAGTAAAGGAGTCCGCAACAGGAACTTGGGCTATGACAAAATTGAGAATAGATGCCAGTACTGGAAAGGGCACGGGATTAGTTCAAGATTTTGGCAATTTAACAAGTGAAGTTATACTTTTAGTATGGTATAATTCCCCAACTGACGATTGCGATTATAATTTTGTAAATTGTGGAATAATGCCTGGAACATATCCTGAGGCATCTTTTATCGTAAATGCAGAATTAATTAAGGAGTCCGCTGTAGTTTCCATAAAGTCAATAAATTCATTTGACAGAGATGATGATTTAATGGAAGATAGTATTGAGATTGCTTTTGAAGTGGTTTCAGAAGCATTCTATGAATTGATCGAAGTTAGATTTGAAGCGTATTTAAATAATACATTAATTGATAGTCTAAATTTAGAAGTAAGTACTGAAAAGGGTAATTCAGCAGTCGATATAGTATGGTTTACTCCCCCTTATTCAGGAGATTGGACTTTTGGAGTTAGTATTTATGATATTAATGGTAGACTTCAAGATTCTGCTTATTCTCTGCCTCAAAACTTAGCAAATATGATTCCAGCAGCATCAGGATCAGTGTCTACAAATAATACACAAACTTGGATGGATGTTTACATATACGGAGGAGGTTATGACGAATGGGGATTTGGCATAGAAAATGGCTCCTTCAACCATAATGAAACTCCGGCAGCATATATTTGGGACCTTGGAGATGGAAAATATTCAAATTTAAAGAATCCAGCGCATAATTACAATGTTGAAAATAATTATACTATAGTACTTATTGTAAAAGATAAGGGAGGATATTACTCTGAATCACAAACTTGGACTATTTTCGTCAATGATACAAGTATACCTGAACCCATAATATCAATTGAAGGATTAGAAATATTCGATGAATTGGTAATTTATACAAAACAAAATATTAGATTTTCAGCTATTGATACGATAGATAACGTACCGATCGAAAATTTGAATTATTCATGGAATTGGGGAGATGGAATTATTGATTCTGGTACTGGACTTTATGAAATTGATCATTCATGGATAGATGGCGATTCAGACGGAGTTGTATATCAGGTAACTTTAACAATTGATGATGGCAAATACTCTGCCGAAAAAACTATACAAGTAAAAGTACTAAACAGAGTTCCGGACCTAATTTTTTATGAAACATTAGAAACGGATACATTAACTCCATTAAGAATGCCAGATATATTTGTTGATTCAGATGGTACTATCATAAGTCATGAATGGATATTTGAAGGAGGAGTCCATATTTCTGAATACGGCGCGAATTTAACATCTGATTTTTCAAATGAAAAAATATTTGAATCCAATCCCTATATTAGTTGGCGTAATCCTGGTTTGAAAAATATTACTTTAGAAGTTACTGATGATGATGGAAATTCATCATCACATAGTTTTCAAGTAGATGTAAATAATCAGCGTCCAGTTGCTGTATTTAATCGTCCTAGTGATGGTTTGACAGATACAACATATTTTTTTGAAAGTTTATCATTTGACCCAGATGGAGATTCTTCAAAACTTTCGTTTGCATGGAATGTATCTGATATGGATGAAGCAATATACAATATTTCTTCAATAAGCAGGACATTTACAATTCCTGGAATTTATTCAATCAGTCTTATGGTTACTGATGAAAGAGGATTGGAATCAGCAATAAAGTCTTACTATTTCAGGATAAAAAATCCATTACCAGTTCCGATAATAGAATACATGCAACCAAGTATTAATCAAACTATTTTGAATTTTATACCTGATGATTTGAGCATCATAACGTGGCAAGTACCAAACTTAGAAGATGGGGGAATATTTGTGTCTCCCAATATGCCAATAATGTTTGATGGGAGCAAGAGTTACGACTCCGACATCAATTTTATAGGAAAATCCTCCATCAATAAAGAAGAACAAAATTGGAATGGAATTACTAAATGGATATGGGACTTTGGAGATGCATCTCCAACATATTTGGGACCAACTGCATGGCATAGTTATGAATTGCCTGGAATTTATAAAATTAGTTTTACGGTATTAGATGATTTCGAAGGAGGAGAGTCAAACACTACTTACCTCACCGTTCATGTTTCAGAGGCCCCTAAAATAACATCAATTAGTCCAATAAATGAAGAATATGTTACCGTAGGAGATGAAATTAACTTAAATATTAATTTCTCAGATTATGATTTAGATTCTGGAATTGGAGCTTGGATGGATGTTGATAATAGTGATGATTCAGATGGAGATGGAAATTACTCAAATGATAGAGACGTAAATTTGGCAGATTTATTAATTATAAAATGGGATATGAATGTTTTTGAAGATTCTAATTATGATGGTAATTATAGAAATGATTGGATAAAATGGGAAGGCCGAATTTGGGAAAAGCCAGGAGATGTAAGAATATCAGTTCAAGTTTGTGATGGAGTTAATGTATGCTCTACTAAAGATTTTGTCATTACAGTATTATCAGTTAGAGATGATTCAGAACCAAAAACACTTGCTGATTTGACATATGAAGATTTAATTCCAAGAAAGGAAAATTGGGGAATTGTAGCTTTAGTAACTGCCGTATCGATACTTGGATGGTTAGTCATGAGGCAAAAAAATGAAGACGAAGAAAATGCTGAAGACCATATGGAGGCATATGGGATAGAAGTTAAATTAGAAGGGGGTTTACCTGGGATGGATCAACATTCCCCTCCTCCGCAACCCAGATACCTAACATTAGATGAGCGTAAGAATAAAGAATCTGGATATGTAAGGCCAATAAGGACGAGGCGAGGTAAGTGAGAAAAAAGATATTATCCCTTATAATTAATTTAGTATTCATCCTACCGATTCTAATTTTTGGATTGAATATAAGTTCCATTAATGCCACAGCTGCAAGTTCTTGTACTGCACCTTCAACCAATACTTGGGACATATCTCAATCCGTAATGACACATAATTTAGAATATGATTTTGAATCATATGATCTAGAACCTTTGATTCAAGGATTCTCACATGAAGTCATAATTGAAAATGATAGTTCCACTGCAATAAGCATGGAATTAATCGCAGGATATAGATATAATTTTTGTATTTCTTTTAATCCATCTTCATCAGAGGAATCCACAATTGCAAACGGAGACATATATCTAATGACTGGAAGTAATTGGGATATTTACAAGGCTGAATATCTATCCAGGAGTTATGATTGGATAGATGATAGAGAGATAATTGAGAATATTCCAGTAGAATGGAGAGACATGGTTACTTGGTTACCATTTAGGGATGTCCATGCATATGAAAATATTGAATATAGAGAATTTTCAGTCGGGATAGATTCCTCGGGATCTTCATGGTCCTCGATATTAGGTGGAAATGAGAAAATAGAGTATTACCTAGTCTTAGATGGGTTTGACAATAAGCGTTTGAGCGACTCTAGAGCCGCAGGAAATAATATTGATGTTGAGATAATAGTTGAAGTTGAAAAGCGGATTGCGATACCTATTTTTACAGCATATTTAGCGATTGGTGCATTGCCGGTTTCATGCATAATAGTACCAATTATTCTACATATAGCGTATAAAAATGGAGCTAAAAATAATAAGTCAAAAAATTTACAAAATATCCCACTATTAGAGGAAAATAAAATTTGATTTATTGGTAATTTAACATTTCCCAAGCGTTTTTCAAATCTGCAGTATTAATCATCCCTTTCTGGGCAAGATGCCATCCATTTTCCATGGTTGAGTAAACTATAGCTTGTCCCAAAATAGGTGAATGTATGCGAGTCCAATCTCCAGATTGACCTAATCCCATAATTGAAGTATTTATTCCTGAATTTTTCAATTCCCATGCGGCTTCGAATAAATTAATTCCATCATTTCTGCCAGTAGTGGAATAGCATATTTTAAGCACATCACCGGATTCTTTGTTATCTTTAATATCTTGAATAATTTCAGAAGAATTTGGCGGTTGATCTAGAACATGAGATGATGATATTATTTTAGTGCCCATTTTTTGAGCAAGTTTTACTAAATTATTTCTATTATGCTCATCTATATCTAGTTCTAAATCAATCCAACTTACTCCGCTTTCGATAGCTTTCCTTAAAACTTCAATACGTTCTTCCTCATTACCTGGGAAATATCCTCCCTCATTAACTGGTCTACAAGTCAATATTACTGGTAAAACAATCCCCTGTTTCAGCGATACAAGCACTGATGGGAGGTCGAGTGATTCTAATGGTTTTGGCAAAAATACAAAATTATTGTCATTATCATTCATTTTATTAGATTTTGAATCCTTATTTTCTTCCTCTTTAGCAGGGATTTCTTGTTTTGTTGTCCACAATTTATCTAGCCTTACTTCAACTAAATCTGCACCTATTGCAGTGGCACTTGCTGCATCTTTCAACACATCACTAACTGTGCAACCCTGAAGAGAAACACATACCAGTGGCATATCCATACTGTGAGCCCAATCAACTTTTCTGTTTAATTATGTCGTGTGAACAATAGTTTTCAAACTAATCCGATATTCCTAAAAAAACACCCAAATTAGCAGTTTTTAGTACAACCATCGCAAGGGTTGAATAACCCCTTTGCACTAGATAAAATGTTATCAAAGAGGGTTCCCTTTAGGGAACCCTCAAAAAGATGAGTTGGTTACCATGTCGGATGAAAATAAAAAACTTGAAGAAGTAATAATCAATAATGAATACGACGCAGAGAGTATACAGGTACTGGAAGGATTAGAAGCAGTAAGAAAGCGCCCTGGAATGTACCTTGGAGATCCTCATGATGGAACTGCTTTGCATCATTGTATTTGGGAAGTAGTAGATAATTCCGTAGATGAACATCTTGGCGGTCACAGTGACTTAATTGAAGTTACAATAAATCTCGATGGGACATTGACAGTTAGGGATTATGGAAGAGGCATTCCAACAGGCATACATAAAGAATATGGAATATCTGCTGCTGAAGTAATAATGACTAAATTACACGCAGGGGGGAAGTTCGATAATAGTTCATATAAAGTTTCAGGCGGATTGCATGGAGTAGGAGTATCTGCAGTTAATGCAGTTTCAGAATGGATGGAAATGACAATTCATAGAGGAGGAATAATTTATCACCAAAGGTATGAAGCTGGAATTCCAGTAAGTCCCCTCAAAGAAATTGGTAAATGTGATGACACAGGAACTGAAATATCATTTAAGCCAGATTTATCAATTTTTACACATATAACAGATTTTGAATTTGATCAGATAGATACTAGATTGAAGGAAACTTCATTTCTTAATGCCGGACTAGAGATTGTAATAACTGATAAAAGAGGGGAGGATGAACATGTCAGTAAACACCACTATGAAGGAGGATTGAGTGAGTTCGTGAAGCAGCTTAATTCAAGGAGAGAGGTTATGCATGAAGATGTCATAGAAATTGCTGGAGAAAGAGAAATTGAAAAGGGTCCTGTAACAATAGATTTGGCTTTACAATGGTCTGATGCATTCAGTGAAACTATTCTTTGCTATACCAATATAATTCGTAACAGAGATGGTGGAACTCACATGTCTGGATTGAGGGGTGCCTTGACTAAATGTGTAAATAACTACGCTAAGAAAAAGAATTTACTCAAGGGAGATGGCCTGTCGGGAGAGGACGTTCGAGAAGGTTTAGCAGCAATAGTAAGTGTCAAACATCCAGATCCTTCATTTTCATCGCAAACTAAAGATAAATTAGTAAGTAGCGAAGTGACAAGCATTGTAGAAACTGTTGTTTATGAAAAACTTGGAGAATTCTTTGAAGAAAATCCCTCAATTGCTAAGGCAATCGTAGATAAGGCACTTTTAGCATCTAAAGCCAGAGAAGCCGCAAGAAAAGCACGAGATTTAACAAGACGGAAGGGAGTTTTGGAAGGAGGCGGCCTACCGGGAAAATTAGCTGATTGTCAATCTAGAGATCCTTCTGAATGTGAAATTTATCTAGTTGAAGGAGACTCTGCAGGAGGGTCTGCCAAAACAGGTAGAGATAGGAGAATTCAAGCAATTTTGCCTTTGAGAGGAAAGATATTAAATGTTGAAAGGCAGATGAATAATTTGGTCAAAGTATATGAGAATAATGAGATTCAAACTATGATAAGGGCATTTGGAGCAGGAGTTGGCAATACACCACCGGGAGAAGAAGTTCAAGATGGATTATTTGATACGACTAAATTAAGATATTCAAAAATTATAATAATGTGTGACGCAGATATTGATGGTGCACACATTAGAACTTTAATGTTAACATTTTTATGGAGATTTATGAGGCCGGCAATACAGGAAGGTTACGTATATATTGCTCAACCTCCATTATATCTATTATCCAAAGGAAGGATTAGTAAATACGTATTTTCTGATGAAGAAAGAGATAAGGTGATGATTGAATTACAAGGAGATAATCCCAATGCAAAAATCGGCGTTCAGAGATATAAGGGACTGGGAGAAATGAATCCAGAACAGCTATGGTCAACAACTATGGATCCGGAAGCTCGTACAATGTTAAAAGTCACAGTCAAAGATGCAGAAGAAACTGATAGAATGTTTGAAATATTGATGGGTGAGGATGTTCCTGATAGAAGAAAATTTATTGAAAAGCACGCCAAGGAGGTGACCAACCTTGACATCTGAAGATATAGAAGAAGCAATAGAAGAAAATGATAATATCCCTGATGGAAATATATTAAATCATCCTCTCAATAAAGAAATGAAGACTTCATACATCAATTATGCAATGTCTGTGATAATCGGGCGTGCATTACCAGACGCCAGAGATGGGCTAAAACCTGTCCATAGAAGAGTCTTGTATGGGATGTATGAAGGTGGCCATACTTCAGAAAAGAAATTTAGTAAATCAGCACGATCAGTTGGGGATGTTATGGGAAAATATCATCCACATGGTGATCAATCTATTTACGATACAATGGTTAGAATGGCTCAAGATTTTTCATTAAGATACCCACTTGTCGATGGTCAAGGGAACTTTGGATCAATAGATGGCGACCCCCCGGCGGCAATGAGATATACGGAAAGTCGGTTAGACAAAATTTCCAAACATATGCTTGAAGATATTGAAAAAAATACTGTTGATTTTCAACCTAACTTTGATGACTCTGAAAATGAGCCAACAGTTCTACCATCCCGTTTACCAAACTTATTATTGAATGGCAGTGATGGAATTGCAGTCGGAATGGCAACAAGAATGCCTCCACATAATTTAAATGAAGTATCAGGAGCTGTAAATTTACATGTTGAGAGGATTATAGAACAAGGAGTAGAAAATAAAATAATCCCGAATATCACAATAGATGAATATATGGAACATGTACAAGGACCTGATTTTCCAACTGGAGCAGGAATACATGGCGTAGATGGAATATATGACATGTATGCAACAGGTAAAGGAAAATTTCACGTGCGTTCCAAATGTGAAGTTATTGATGATAGCAAAGGTAAGAGAATAATTGTTCATGAAATACCTTATCAGGTAAAAAAAGCAGATATGCTTGTACACATAGCAGGACTGGTTAGTAGTGGCTCCGTAATAGGTATTCGTGACATTAGAGATGAATCTTCAAAAGAAGGAATTAGAGTATTGATTGAAGTAAAAAATAATGCTGATCCTTATGCAGTATTGAATCAATTATTCAAATCTAGTAGATTACAAGAATCTTATTCTGCAAACATGATGGGAATTCTAGATGGCCGCCCAGTATTACTTACATTACCTGTTATTTTGGATACATATGTTTCACATAGAGAAAATGTGATTGAACGCAGAGCCCAATTTGAGGTCAATAAGGCTGAAGCTAGGGCTCATGTGCTTGAAGGACTTGTAAAAGCACAAGAAAGAATTGATGATGTCGTTGCAATAGGGAAGGCGAGTAAAAGTCGGGAGCAATTTGAATTAGTACTACAAGGAGAACAATTTTTGATAGATGGCATTGATGCTTTTGATTTTACAGTACTTCAATCTAAAGCAATCGCAGAGAGAAGGTTGTACCAATTAAGTCAATTAGATGTTAATAAAGTTAAGATAGAATTCGAGGAGTTAATACTTAAAATTGAAGACTTGAATGAAATAATAACATCTCGGACTCGTAGATTGAAGATTCTTATAGAAGAATTAAATGAAATGGTAGAGAAACATGGAGATGAACGTCGCTCATATATTGATCCTATGCCACTATCAATGGACAGAGAAGATTTGATAGAGGAACGTGCGATTGCAATTACGCTTTCAGAAGATAATTATATTCGTCATATGCCTGCTGAAAACTTCAGAGTTCAGAATAGAGGTGGAAAGGGACTAAAGGGAGTAATAACAAAGGAAGAAGATACTCCTCAGATGATCATTACTTGTTTTAGCAAGGATAGATTATTAATATTTACAGACCAAGGGAGAGTATACGGATTGAAGGCATGGGAAACTCCACTAGGATCAAGGTTATCAAAAGGAGGGCATATCAGAAATATTTTAGGTAGTCTGCGAGAAGATGAAAATATCGTTTCAATAATGCCACTTAGTAAAGAATTAATAGAAAATCCAGAAGGTAAATATTTACTTTTTGCCACACATTTGGGCTTAATAAAGAAAACTAGACTTGAAGAATATGTACGTATCAATAAAAATGGGAAATATGCATTAAGATTTAAACTTGAAGGTGATAAATTAGTTAATGTAAGGAGTGGAACCGACGATAGTGATATTGTAATGATTTCTAGTACCGGATTTGCTAGTAGATTTGCTTGTTCGAATATAAGGGCATCTGGACGTGTCTCTGCAGGAGTTTGGGGGATTAAAACTGGAAATCGTAAAGGTGCAGATGGAGGGCATGTTGTGAGTATGATTGCTACAGACGATTACGATACACAGATACTAACAATTACGCGTAATGGAATGGCGAAAAGAAGTAGACTAGGAACTTCAGAAAAGATAGCTTCTTTGGATATGGAGGGCAATCATAAAACAGATAATAATACAGGAGATTTGATGTTTAAAACTGATGGTTATAGAAAAACTCGACCTGGTGCTAAGGGAGTATATACAATGCATGTAGATGAGAAGGATGCCATAATTAGTGCCACTCATATTCCAGATCTCAGAGACAATATATTTTTATTAACAAAAAAGGGAATGATGATTAGACTTAGTGCAAGTCAGACCAAGGAAAGTAAGGGTAAGAAATCAAAGGGTACAAGAATAATGGAATTAAGAAATCCAACTAAATCAGGATTTAAGGATAGTATAATATTTACAGCAAGATTACCTGCTGAATTGATTGATTCTGAAGAAGAGTGATGTACCGTTCGACTTAAGCCGATATCTAAGGTGCGAGTGCTGTTGCGGCAGTCGCATAGCCTGGCCATTGCGATGGATTGCTAATCCATTGGTGTTTCACCGCGGGAGTTCGAATCTCCCCTGCCGCGCCACAAATAAGCCACTAACTTGAAGTCCATTTAGGATATGAGAATAACATGAATGCTGCATATCTGTCTGCAATTGGAATTATAATTATAATTTTGATTATTATAATTTTTTTCAGATATTTTAATCTAAAACCGTCTAATGATAGAGTTTGGGTCGTCGACAATAAAGAATTAGCCTTTGTTGAATTCGAGGGTGAAGAAGTAATAATTAAAAATATTAGGGATTTTAATTGGAGGAGTACAAGAGATTATGATGAAAAATGGATAAATAGGAAATTTGATATGACAAAGGTTTCAAAAATATGGTTTATTCTAGAGTATTTTGACCCTAAAAAAAGGCAAATGGCACACACCATAATGAGTTTTGAATTTGAGGATGGGACTAGAATAACTTGCTCAATAGAAGTCAGAAGAGAAGTAGGCGAAAAATATCATCCAATAAAGGGTTTGTTTCGTAAATATGAATTGATATATGTTTGGGCCACTGAAAGAGATTCAATAGGAGTAAGGGGCAGATGTAGAAAGAATTCAGTAACGCACTTATTTGAAGCAATAGTATTGGGAGAAGGAAATGAGAGAAATCTCCTTGAATCATATTTGAAGAGAACCAATAAATTATATGAAAAGCCTGAATGGTACAATACAATAACAAATACATGTACAACAAATATTGTAAGGCATGTAAATGAAGTATACCCTGGAAGAGTCCCGAAGGCAGTTGCGATATTTTTACCTGGATTAAGTCCGAAACTGCTACATAAGAATAATCTTGTTAAAATAGATAAAAATTTAGAAGAGAGTTTGGAAAATAGTATAATAGATAAGAAAGCATTGGAGTGGGATAAGAAAGTAGATTTTGGTAATCACATAAGAAGGCAGTAAATAGATAGTCACATTAATCAAGTTCTTGTGCATTATACCAGATGGAAATATTTCCGATTAAATTATCGGGCCCTGTTCATTGGTCATTACCGCCATCTAAAAGTCACATGATTAGATGGTTAATGCTAGCATTTCAATCGAAAAATGATTTTATCATAAAATTTGATGGTACACCTGGAGATGACATTATGTCTGCCGTTCATTGTTTGAATATCTTAGGATTAGAAGTTGAGAAAAATAAATCTTATTGGAAAATATTCGGTGAAAAGGGAACTAACGATGAAACAAAAATAATATTAAATTGTGGAAATTCTGGAACTACGGTAAATTTTCTAACTGCGATAACATCTATGATGAATAAAGAAGTTACAATTGAGGGAGATGAATCTCTCAAAAAAAGAGATTTTTCTCATTTAAACAATGGATTAAGAAAATTGGGGTGTCATATTTCTGGTGATAGTCCGCCATATACCATTTTAGGGCCAATTACAAAAAGAAGAGTAGCTTTGGGCATTGATATTTCCAGTCAACCACTTTCGGCAATAATATTATCATCACCCACGCATATTGGAGAAATTATTATTGATACTATTGGAAAAAGTGTGAGTAGTGAATATGGAGATTTAACGATCGAAATAGCAGAAAAATGTGGAATTAAAATTACTAAAAATAAAGATGAATTAATTGTAAATACGACGCATTTAGAATTACCTGATGCAGTACAGATACCCTCGGAAAGTAGCTTGATTCCTATTGCAATACTTCTTTCTGAATTACATGACGTAGAATTAATATTATCAAATAATAATAAAAATAAATTTTTAAATTCAGGAATTGATATATTGAAATCCAAGGGTCTAGAAAAAATCAATTTATCTGACTATAGTGATATGATAACTCCTGCTGCTGTATTGTTGGCCATAACGAATGGAGGAGAAATAACTGGAGTAAAACACGCTCGTGGCAAAGAGTCAGATAGAATAGAGAATACTAAAAATTTAATAGAAGATTTTGGCATGAAATGTGAAATAATAGGAGATGAAATAAGGATACCAGGGCATCAAAAACCGAAAAAACCGAAAAAACCGGTTGAAACTTATGATGATCATCGAATTGCAATGACAGCCATAGTATTAGCGACACTCACGGGTGCAAATATTATAAATCCTGAAATATCTTCAGTAACTGATCCTGAATTTTTAGATAAAATAAATAATATCATAATTTGAGTGATCATATGTTTGAAAATTATAAACGTGATTTTAGTACTCATTTAATATTATTATTTGTATCAATTATTTGGGGCACATCATGGGCTGCAGCAAGAATATTAAGTAATGGATTTGAAGATAATCCAGCCACTATGGGGCCTGCAACTTCTGCATGGATAAGATATTTGAGTGTGGTTATTATTTTCTATATTTGGTATTCATATAAGTTTTTCAATAGACAGAGCGTTAGATTTTTACCCCCTAATAAAAGTATTTTTAACGACATGTGCGTATTAGGTTTATTTGGAGTAATGGTTTATCAACTACTTTTTATGCATGGAATGAAATGGACGGCAGCTGGTGATGCATCAGTAATAATGCCAATTAATCCAATCTTTACGGCATTACTGGCAGTTCCATTGTTAGGTCAAAAAATAACTAAAAATATATTTTATGGGATGTTAATTAGTATAATCGGCGTCATTATAATTGTTGGATGGAGCCCAAATACGGACATTACCCTTAGAGATAGAATGCTTGGAGATTCCATGATATTGATTGCAGCTTTCTCTTGGGCATTGTGTTCAATAATAACAAAAAAGACTATGATTAAAAATATTAAATTAAGAATTTTACCATCTGAGATAGTAATATGGTATTCATTGATAGGTTGGATTATGTTAACTCCCTGGATGGTCATGGAAATTATATCAAATGATATCATAAAACCTAACTTTACTGAAATTATAATAATTTTATATTTGGGCATATTTTCTACTGTTCTTGCTAACGTTTGGTTTGCAATCGGTATAGAAAAAATAGGCCCTACATCTACTTCTGCATACATATTTCTTGTCCCAGTTTTTGGAATTTTAAGCGGATGGTTAATTTTAGGAGAAAATATTGGATTATCAATGATATTAGGATTTATATTAATTGTTGGAGGAGTTAGAAAGGTGCAAATAGATAGTAGTAGATTGAATAGTAGTCAGTAATAATACTACACTACTGCCTTATTGTTAAATACAAAAGGTCTGTCGGTAAGAAAAGAGGTTATCCAATGGCACGTAAACCAGCAGTAATGTATCGTAGGATAAAGGGCCAATCTTTTACACGTAGGAAATATACCGGTGGTGTCCCAAATAATAGAATTCTACGTTATCATATGGGTAATAGAAAAAAGGCTGAGGCGAATGAGTTCTTGGTTACCATTGAGTTGAAAGCAGATAATCCATGTCAAGTGAGAGATAGTGCATTAGAAGCAGCTAGACAGGTTGCAAATGCAACAATTAGAGATTCATCAGGAACAGAGGGTTATGCCCTAAGAATGCATACATATCCTCATCAGATTCTTAGAGAAAATAAACAGGCCACAGGCGCAGGAGCAGATAGAGTTTCCCAGGGTATGAGATTATCTTTTGGAAAAAATGTAGGTACTGCAGCTAGAGTGCAAAGAAATCAGACAATTATGTCAATAAAAACTGATCCTGCAAACTATCTAGCTGCCAAGAATGCATTAAGGAAGGCAAATTGCAAGTTCCCTACTCCTTGCACTACAACCGTAACTAAGGGTTCCGAGCATTTGAAAGGTTTAGTTTAGACGTGAAATATCATGGAAGATAGTTCCTCATTAAGAATTCTCCAAGATTCTTTACTTGGTGCTCCAATAATTTGGAAGGGTGATTATCCATATTTTATTCATCCCATATCTGATGGCATACCAAGGATGGAAGCAAAAGTTTTGAGAGCAACAAGAGATCTAATAGTTTCAATTGTTGACTGGAATGAAATTGATTTGATAGTAAGTGTTGAAGCAATGGGTTTGCCATTATTGGCAGCTGTTGGAGATGCAACAGGCAAGCCCACCGTAGTAATAAGGAAAAGATCATATGGAATGGAGGGAGAAGTTTCAGTGAACGTATCTACGGGATACTCTGAATCAACCGTTTATATCAATGACATAAAGAAAGGAGAAAAAATATTAATTGTTGATGACGTAATTTCCACTGGAGGAACATTGGAACCAATTCTTCAAACTTTACAAAATATGGGAATAATACTACAAGACATAATTATAGCCATTGAGAAAGGTAATGGATTAGAACGCTTGAAAAATGAAAGACCTGAGTGGCCAATACGTTCCCTTGCTAAAATTGAAATAATAGATGGTAAAGTCGGAATAATTGAGTGAGGAATCTAAATGGACCTAGAAAGACATGATTTTCAATTAGAGGAATTAGTTGAAAGAATTAAAGATAATGATCACAGATTAATCGCCCTTCAAGTGCCTGAAGGATTGAAAATGCAGGCTCTTGAAATGATGGATATGATAGAGGGAGATTCATCTGCAAAGGTAGTTTTAGCTGCAGATCCCTGCTATGGTGCTTGTGACTTAGTGCATGATAAAATGAGAATGATGGGGGTAGAATTAGTTGCACATATGGGCCATAGTCAGATGAATATAGATTCAGGAATGCCAACTCATTTCATACCAGTTACATATGATGGGGATCCAGAAATAGAACCTGTTTTAAAAATATTGATGAAACATAGAGAAATGTCAAAAAATAGATTAATAGAGTCAAAAGAAGAGACAGAACTGACTAAAGAAGAAGCCCAATCACGTTTTCTTGATGCAGTAGGAAGAGTATCTCCACTTACAGGTAATAAATTAGGATTAGTTGGATCTATTCAACACCTACACCTTTTGGAGAGTTATAAAGAAAGGCTAGAGAATGCTGGTTTTGAAGTTGTAATACCAGTGGGAGGAGAGAGGTTATCTTTTCCAGGTCAAGTTCTTGGATGTAATTATTCAGGAGACCAGGATGATATTGGCCACTACATATTTCTTGGCTCTGGCGATTTTCATCCCATTGGATTAGTGATGCATACGGGAAAACCATTAGCATTACTTGACCCCTATAATGGAGAAGCAAGCGAAATGGGACTAGATAGAATAGAGAGAATTCTTAGGCAGCGATTTGGACTAATAATGTCAGTAGATAAATGTAAAACATTTGGCATCTTAATCGGAGAAAAACCAGGACAGATGAGAAGAAATTTAGCGATTCGGATGAAAAGACTATTGGAAAAGCATGGTAGAAAGGGATATTTATTAGCATTGGATCATGTAAGTCCGGAATTAATAGATTTTTATCCAGTGGATGCATTTGTCAATACTGCTTGTCCAAGAATAGCCATTGATGATTCAGTGAGATATGCTAAAGCATTGATAACGCCGTACGAACTTGAAGTAGCATTAGGTGAAAAGGAATGGGAAAATGGTTATCAATTCGATGAAATACCTTGATAGGTACGTAATAGCAATAATATTCTTATAAATTTAGAATTCAATTATATTATTATAATTATTATTCTCCATAATAAATTCATTAAGATATTCTAGATAATTGATAAAATAACTATTAGATATGGATAATACACCATCTTTGAATGATCTTGGATATTATGATTATTCTTCTTCATCATCTGCAAGAAGTGCTTCCCAATCTAAATCATCTTCTTTTGATAAAAACCAAACTGCACCCATTATTCCTGCAAGAACAAATCCAACTAAATCTTGAGTACTGAATCCCGTATCTGGCCTAAATGCTTCCATACTACCAATTCCTAATGCGTCTATCAAGAATAATTTATCTCCACTTCCGAAGGTACCTGTCATATTTAATAGTTCAAAAACTACTAAAACTGCAGTCGAAATCAACAAAGCTGTTCTTATATTTGCGTCTAATTCAATATCCATAACTCAATCTATACTAAACGAGGTGTCCGTTATATATTAAGTATGCCATAGAAAATATCATAATAGTTTATTATCAAAGAGTTTACCAATCTTCTTGAAGTTTTTTTGCTAATTCTGACCAATTATCTAATTTTTTAGCATTAATTATTTCCATTATTTTAGAGTTTTCAACTTTAGAAACTTGTTCAAATGTAGTAATGCCAGCATCAGATAATTTCTGAGCGCTGACTTTACCAATTCCTGGCAGTCTGGTTAAATCATCAGCCGCTGGCAAAATTTGAATATTGCTGTTTGCACCAGCATCAGAACCTGCACTGAAATTCAATATTCCATCATCGAGTAAATCTGCAAGGATATCTTCCATTTTTCTACCAGTTTTATCTGCAATTGCTTTAGATTCAATTCTTTCTGCATGGCTTTGAGCCGTTTTACTCTTATCTGATTCATTCATCAAATCCAATACATGGGCCAATCCCCTCCAATTCTTAGGATTTGAGCTTTGTTTTATGGTTGCCGTTTTCCACACCTCAAGGGCGCCAGATAAATCTCCTTTTGCAATTAATCTAAGTGAACGATCTTCGGGATTTTCAGATTCTGAAGCTTGCTCTAAAAGTTTATCTAATGTATTATCGGACCCTTCTATTTCTTCTACTTCTTTTAATTCTTTTACTTCTTCTACTTCTTCTACTTCTTTTACTTCTTTTACTTCTTCTACTTCTTCTACTTCTTCTACTTCTTCTACTTCTTCTACTTCATCTACTTCTTCTACTTCTTCTACTTCATCTACTTCTTCAGTATCAAAATCATCAAAATCATCAAAATCTAAATCTTCTTCTACTTCTTCAAATTTCTTTTCTACCTCTGCAACTTTCTTTTCGGCCTCTGCAACTTTCTTTTCGGCCTCTGCAACTTTCTTTTCAGCTACTTTTGCTTTCTGAACAAGTTTTACTGCGACTTCTTCGGGTATCACAGTGGTTCGTATATTATTGGTTTGATATAACCATATTGAGATAGATAATATCAAGAATGTAGCCAAAAAATCTTGAAAACTAAGGCCATCACGGGGCCTTAAATAATCTCCACCAAACAAAAATTCTCTGATATAAAACGAATCCCCGAGTACTTCAAATACATTAATAATCTCTAGAGATATTAATGATAAAAGAGTAATTAATCCAGATATTTGTAATAAATTATTTTTTGCTTTGGCCAACGCAATCCACACCTAATGATATAGTGGGGCATTTAATAGCATATTAAATAAACTAATTTTGTATTTATAGATTTTCAGAGTGATTACTACATTCCAAACTTCTTCCCATTTTACCAACCGAATCAAAATATTTAGATAAATCCATCCATGATTCACGATTTTGATTATTATTTCTTATTGAATTTATCAAATCTTCGAATGATTTTTGAGTATCCTTTTCAATACTGTAGTCCCTTAGTGGATATTTTTTTGACATGGCATCCATCAATTTTTCATATCTACCTTCAAATTTATCTAACATTTTTGGAATTCCTGCAATTTTCTTATCAGGATCGTCAAGGTTTTGCCGATAGGATTCTTCCATTAAAACTGAAACACGAGACCTAGATAGTTCCTCCTCTAATTCTTCCATAACATCTGGTACATCTGGTTCTTGCATATCATCTGGTACATCTGGTTCTTGCATATCATCTGGAAAAATTGGAGTTTCTTTTTTTGGCGGTCCTTTTTCAACAGGTTGAAAATCATTAAAAGAATCGTCAGATGTCGATTCTTTGGATATATTTGAATATTTTTTATGTAATGCTTCTACCAATTTATCATATTTACCATCAAATTTATCCAATAATTTAGGAATATTGGAAATTTTCTTTATTTTTTCGGCATCTTCAAGATTGTCAGAATATACTTTCAGAAGTATTTCGTTAGTCTCTTCCCGTGTCAGATTATCGGCCACTTTCAATCAACTCCGGAACTAACTGAATGTGGTATGATTATTAATGCGCCGATACAAAGTTATTCTTCTTCGCCTTCTACCTCAAAATTACCAATATCTGAAAGAGAGTTTGAAAGTCCTTGCCATTTTTCGGACTCTTTGCCTTTTGGGGCTGTCAAACGGCTCCATCTATCGAAGGACGTTTTTACATCTCCATCTTCCAGCGCCGTAGCGGCAATGTTCATAGTTGCTGATGCAGAAAGTAAATCCAATAATTTAGAAAATGCATCATTTACAATAGGAAATGATTTATTTGGCTTAGATAAACCAATTGAAATTGCGTCGTCAGTATTTTTCCAAACTCTCTCTATTGCTGACAATTTATCTTGCTTTATTTTCTTTGCTAGTCTAATGATGAATGTTTGTTTTAAGCAAAAAATGATTAAAATGAATATCAACAATAGAGAAAGATAGTCAAATAAACCTAAATTTGGTAAAGGCTCTATCCATTTAGGATCTGCCCATAAATCTAATTTAGCACCATCAGGAAATGTCGCAAAACCAGTACGTTCGTAAATTTTTGCCAATTGACCTAATTTATTAACAATAAAGAGAGTAGTAAATATTATCATAAAAAATGATAATAAGAACCATCTTCGCGATTTAATTGATATCATTTTAGGTTTTTTCCTATAATTTTCCATTTTGAGTTTTCTCGATGGATTATTTATCCATAGCCTAAATAATGTAGATAAAAGATAAATTATAATTATATAATCCTGGTGCCCTAATTTTAAATCTCCCCAAATTACACGATTAGAAAAAATATTAGTCGCCATTGCCATAGATGATGGCAATAGTATTAATTTTTCCTTACTTTCAATAATTGGGATTTCAGGAAATAAATCATAATTATTTAATGCAATTACCGCATTGTCCATTAACCCCAATATATTGATTATTTCAAAAATAGCAATTACAGTAGAAAAGACTACTGTATAGGATTTTGGTTCAGAAAATATGCTTGCCACTGACTCTCACCTGTACTTCGCAATACTGTATAGTCTATGAAAACACCGAAAAAAAAAGATTCCTAAGCATTGTCTGCATAGTACTAATAACATAAGGGGAGGAAGAATTACTATGACCGATTATTTAGATCGAATCGGTGCTGGAAAAATACTATTATCAAAAGAGCCATTTTCATTTGATTGGACTCCACCGAGCTTAGTTGGAAGAGAAAAAGAATTGATGGAGATTGCATCGATTTTTATTGGAATTGATAATCCAAACGTAAGTGCAAGAGTCACCATAATGGGCCCAGTTGGTTCCGGTAAAACGGTTTTAGCAAAAAGATTCAGTGATGATTTGATTAAAAAATTGGAGGGCAGAAGAAAAATAGTATCAATTCATATCAATTGTAGAAATTATTCAAGAACATCTCAAGTGTTACATCAAATAGCAATGAAATTAGATCCTAGGCATCCTGAAAGAGGATTTAGTGCGGGTGAAATTATACACACTATCAGAAGAAATCTCAATTCCCATAATATCCATCTCATCCTTATACTCGATGAAGTTGACGTCCTCATTAGAAAGGATAGTTCAGACTTAATATATAGGCTATTAAGAATTGATGAAGGGCAAAATGATAAGGGATATTTATCATTAATTCTCATCAGTCAGGAATTAAGTCTCATGAATAGATTTGAGGCAGCAATAATATCAAGATTAGGTATGAGTAATGTACTTAAATTAGAACCATATGATGAAAATCAATTGATTGGAATTGCCAAACAAAGGGCTTTATTAGCATGTAAAAGTGGTTCGATAAATGAGGATATTTTATCTAAAATTGGACGATATTCAGCAGTAAGTGGAGATGCGCGTATGTGTATTGAATTACTAGAAGGAGGCATTAGAAGAGCGGAAATGAACGGAATGGATGAAGTCCGTATTGAAGACATAGAGCCTAGTCAATTTAGAGAGTCTTCTGTTGAACCAAGTCAGATTGATGGCCTATTAGAGCATCAAAAATTAGTTTTACTTGGAATTTGTAGAAGATTAAAAAAGAAAGATAATCTGTTCAGTGGAGATGCTAAAAAACTGTACATATTAGTTTGCGAAGAATATGGAGTGAAGGCCAAGGGTCATACTACTTTTTTGAAATATTTGAAATCTTTAGAAATAGAAGGTTTAATTGATACTGAAACAGTCAATTCGAATACTGGAAGAGGTAGAACGCAGAATATAACTATGTCAAATTCTTCACCAGCAGAATTAGAAAATAGAATTGAAAAAGTTTTATCAAGGTACTGATAAAAATATCAATACTTCCGAACCGCTCTTATAGCAACCTTATGTCGGAATGCCGTCAGAGGACTTATTATGGCAGGCGAACAATCATTTAAAGCGGTGATTAATGATACAAATCCTACATTCAATGGAAGGGCTTTTTCCATGGAAATAACGGGATCTAATTATAATCATTTATTAGGTAAAAAGATTGGAGATACAGTGGATGGCGGATTCTTAGGAGAGGGGGATCAGAATCTTACTGGATATAAATTACAAATTACTGGCGGATCCGACGTTACCGGAAGGCCAATGCGATCGGACCTTGATGGAGGTTCGGTCAAATCAATCCTAATAACCGCAGGAGTCGGATATAAAGGTAAAAAATATGTAAAGAAAAATGGGAAAGTATATCGCTACAAACATGATGGTTTGAGAAGGCGTAGAAATCTTCGAGGAAATGTCATAAGTCCAGAGACACGTCAAATAAATCTAAAGGTCGTCGAAGTCGGTAAGAGAAATCTAGGCATAATATTCGGCGTAGAGGAAGCACCATCTGTCGAACAAGCCTCTACTGAAGAGGCGTGAACGGCAGGAGTGATGTAGTCTGGCAAAATCACTTTCAAGACAACCTGAAGTAAATATTGGCATGGTTGGCCATGTCGATCATGGTAAAACTACTCTCACTAAGGCCCTCTCAGGAACTTGGACGGATACTCATTCTGAAGAAATGAAGCGTGGGATTAGCATCAAGCTAGGTTATGCAGATACTGCATTTTATTGTACCAATAATGGAGAATATTATGCGACAGGTAAGCATCCTGAAGAAAAAGATGACTTAGAAAAAGATCTTCTTAGATCTGTATCTTTCGTAGATGCACCTGGTCACGAAACTCTAATGGCTGTAATGATATCTGGTGCCTCAATAATGGATGGGGCATTATTATTAGTATCAGCAACTGAAGCTTGCCCTCAGCCTCAAACGAGAGAACATTTATCTGCACTAGAAATTGCAGGAATCAGTAACATTGTGATAGTACAAAATAAGATTGATATCGTTACAAGAGAAAGGGCCATTGAATCATATAATGAAATAAAGAATTTCGTAGAAGGGACTATTGCTGAAAATGCACCAATAATCCCAGTTTCGGCACATCATGATGTTAATTTAGATATGTTGATTCAAGCAATTCAAGAAACCATTCCAACTCCAGATAGGACATCTGATGAAAAGGGGTTGATGTATGTTGCGCGATCATTTGATGTCAACAGACCCGGAACGAGACCTAGTAAACTCAAAGGAGGAATAATTGGAGGTAGCGTTGTAGAAGGATCTTTCAGCGTTGGCGATAAAATCCTCATAGCACCTGGAAGAAGAATAAAGGAAGGTAATAAAGTTCGATGGGAACCATTGGAAACCGTAATTGAAAGTGCACAAGGAGGAGGCTTAGATCTTCAGACTGTGCATGCAGGAGGATTATGCGGAATTGCGACACCAATGGATCCAGTTTCTACCAAAGCAGATGAGTTATCGGGACAAGTAATGGCAAAAATAGGAGAGTTGCCTCCGATTTGGTCTGAATTAAAGGTTGACTTAGAGTTACTAAAATTTATGGTTTCTGCAAGTGATGAGGGGAGTAGTGAAGTTCGACCACTTCAACCAAATGAAATGTTGATGATTAATTCGGCCACAACCACTAGCGTAGGTACTGTTTCATCAATAAAGGGTAGAAAGGCCACCATAACTCTAAGATTGCCCATCTGTGCAAAAGAAGGTAGCAGAATTACCTTATCAAGACGAATTGGTACAAGATGGCGTTTAATCGGCCATGGTTCAATAACTGGGTGATGATTTATGATGCGCGTCTTGGTTGACGCTTGTGGCTGGGCAGCATTAATGGATGCAAAATTAAATGTTGACTCCGCTTTAATTGGAGTGATTGGAGAATTTGAATTAATCTTAATGGAAAGGGTGAAAGAAGAATTAGATGAATTATCCAAAACTAAGAGGAATTTGTTGCTAAGCCTTTTAGAAGTAAAAAGTACTTTAGTTGCAAATATCAATGGATTAAGCCATACAGATGATATGTTAATTAAAATGTCAATAGAAAATTCATGGCCTGTACTTACTGTTGATAGGGAATTAAAGGAACGTTTGATTAACTCTGGTGGATCATATATAGAAGTAACATCCAGAAAAATATTGAAACTAATTGGATTAAGGAAGGGTGAATAATACATCATCATCATGTCCATCCAGGAGACCTATCTTTACAGCTGCATCTATCCAAGCATGAGCGTAGTTTATTGCAGCAAACGAATCAACTAATTTCCCAGATTTAAGAAAATGCCGTGCATCTGATGAATAATCATCGCACATCCTAAGCATTGACTCTAGGCGTTTCTTATCGGCATTATTTTTTATTATAGGAGTGGCTTTTGACCTTGCTTTAGCGGTTAAATTAAGATATTTCTCAATTCTTTCTGGAGTTATTTTATCTTCAATTTTCAAAAAAACACAACCTAAAAATGACTTAATGCAGAATTACTTAATTTAAACATCCTAGAACGCCCTTTCTTTCTAACTGAAAGTATACCAGCTTTATTTAGGCCATTATAAATTTGTGATAATCTTGGCCTCCCAACTTGTAATAATGCTTGTAATTCATCATCTGAAGGAGATATTTCCCTTTCTTTAGCTTTTGAAATTACAAGAACTTCGGCATCAGATAATTGAGACGCATAATCTCTATCAAATAGATTATCACTTTCCCATTTAGGCCCCAATGGCAGTTTTATATAGTTTTTTGAAGCATTAATCATCAAATCATCAGACTTAAGTGTCTCTTCTATGATTGTATCTTCAAAAATGGGTTCTTCGTATATTGGGTTATCATAAATTATTTGTTCAGAATTACTCTCTTCATAAATCGTCTCATTAGGTAGAGTAGATTCCTCATTTGCATCTACCGTCCAAACGGCATCTTCAGTCCTATCAACTATTTTTTCATTAGTGTCATCCAAGGCGTCAGAATCATACTCTGGGCTATTAGACATTATGGATGATTTATGATTCATAAAATTAGGAAAATTTGGTTCTGAAGCGCTAGCATCAATAAAAATCGTAGATTCTTCATCTGAGACGACATTAGATTCGATTGATACAGAGGTATTCCTAGATCTACCAATTATTCCTCCAAAATTAGTCACTTTTGGCTTGTTAACTTGACTATACTCAAAAGGAGTTTGTTTATGATTAGATTGATTTGAATCATCTTTTTTTTCATCATCAATAACAATATTTTTCAATTCTTTATTTATTACTATGTCATTATCAATAACAGGTTGCTTGAATTCTTCGCTCCAGTCAATAAGTGTAAAATCATCATTTCTAGAACTTGGTTTATTGACGACTTCTAAGATTGGTTCCGGCATATCAATTACGTCATCTTGGGTAGAGATAATATTATTTTCCGGAGTTTTCATATTTTGGAGATTATCAAATAAAAATGGTTTTTTCTCTATTTTTTTTTCAATTTCGTACTCATCTACAATTATTGATTCATTTGATTGGACTAAATTTTGTACAGTATCATTTGAATTAAATTTTTCAATTGGTTTGGATGTTATTTCATCCAAAGCATGCAATTTCTTAAGAGTCCCAAGCGAACCAATTCCTCTGTGTTCATCAACTAGATTCTGTAATAAGTTGATAATTAAACGAGGATTTCCGCCAGTTTTTTGATAAATTAGTTTCAGAATGTTGGGCCTTAACAACCATTTTTCTTTTCCCATTTTCATTATTCTTTTATCGACTAAATTTTGTATATCTCCGATATCTAATTCTTTCAATTGAATTGGTTCGGTAAATAAGCCAATAGTATCATTATCTAAAGAATTAAGTTGTGAAGGAGTAAGTGAGATAATGACCAATGCCCTTAATCTTTGAAGTATTGGAGTTATCCGAGGTAGGAAAGTCTCGATAGGTATATTGGAAGGATAATCCAAAGCAACGACCGGTAAAGGGCCAGTTTTTGATTCTAAGTTTCTAACTAGCCCATCTGAAATTTTATGTATTGATTTTGATTTTTCAAATCCATCGAAGGAAATTGATATCTCGTGTATCACAGAAAGTAATTGATTTTCTTCAGGCCAATATTGACATACAATATTATTTGATGAAAATGAACATATTGAATTAATCAATGATGTTCTACCTGATCCTCTCTCACCTGAGAGTAATACCATTCTTGGAGATCCAGATATTATTAATTCTCTCATCGAGGATAGTATATTGTTTCTACCGACAATTTCTGAAATTCTATTTCCTTCAATGGGCCTTGAATCAAACGGATTACCCCTCAATGGTGGAATAGAAATTGTTAGTTGTTGTTCCATTACCATATAGTGCCAGTTTATACCTGAGCATATAATATTGACGGGTGTTAACGTTACATTAACGCATATTTTTGCATGTTTTTAAAAAAACCGAAAAGATTTATAATAAAATTTGCCCGTAGTTGCGTGTTTTATCAAAAATATTATTAACGCTTTATTAACGCATCATTAACGCATCATTAACGCTTAAATAACCCGTTAACCATCATATTAACGTAAATCTGATTTAGCGAAATAAATATTATTCGTAAATTTTAGAAGTACTAAGCATCAGGAGAGACTGATAGCATGCCAGTAGAGAATAGTCGTTTAGAAGGATTTTACAAACTCCCAGTATCAGAAAGAAGGGAAATGTTAGCAGAAATAGCTAACTTAAAAGATGAACATGTCAATGCATGGTCAATGCATGGAGAATTAGATGAAGAAAGTGCAGATAGGATGATTGAAAATGTCATCGGCACATATTCATTACCAATAGGCGTAGCTACTAACTTCATAATTGATGGAGAGCACTATTTGATACCGTTTGTAGTTGAGGAGCCCAGCGTAGTAGCGGCAGCAAGCAATATGGCTAAAAGGTGCATTAACAATGGAGGGTTTAAATCCAATAATGATGATCCAATAATGATAGGTCAAATACAGATTGTAGGATGTCAGAATCCAGAAAAAACAAAAATAGATCTATTAGGATCAAAAAATGATTTAATCGATAGATGTAATGAAGTTGACCCCATATTAGTAAAATTTGGTGGAGGTTGCAGAGACATAGAAGTAAGAATTATCGAAACAGACTCAGGCCCGATGGTAATATTGCACATATTAGTTGATTGCAGAGATGCAATGGGTGCCAATGCAGTAAATACAATGGCAGAAACTATCGCACCAATAGTAGAGTCGATTTCAAATGGTACTGTAATTTTGAGAATTATAAGTAACTTGGCAGTACACAGGTTGGCTAGAGTTAGTGCGATATTTTCACCTGAAGAGATGTCTGAATCCGGTAACGATTCTGTCCGAGGAAAGGAAATAATAGACGGAGTGATACAGGCTTATCATTTTGCTAAAGCGGATCCATTTAGAGCAACTACCCATAATAAAGGAATAATGAATGCAATTTCATCTGTTGCCCTTGCATGTGGGCAAGATTGGAGGGCAATCGAGTCAGGAGCACATAGTTATGCAGCATACAAGAATCCATGCCCTAATTGTGAATGTTCAAACTGTAACAAATACGGGTCACTGACAGATTGGGAAAAAGATTCTGAGGGTAATTTAGTTGGCTCTATTGAGTTGCCGATGGCAGTAGGCCTCGTAGGAGGAGCAGTGAGAGTTCATCCAGCCGCACAAGCTAATGTAGCATTAATTGGAGTTAGGACTGCCGACGATTTATCCAAAGTTATGGCTGCTTCTGGACTGGCACAGAACTTAGGGGCATTAAGGGCATTAGCAACAGTTGGAATACAAGCTGGCCATATGAAACTCCATGTAAGAAATATGGCTGTAACCGCAGGAGCCGAGGGGAAAGAAGTTGATGAAGTAGCTTCAAGTTTAAGAAAAAGTGGAGTTAGGATAACTCAAGCAGTAGTTATTGAAGAATTGGAGAAAATACGTAAAGATATATGATTTTTAAGTTAATCAGTATTTTGTAATTCTTCTTCAGTAGAATCTGATTCTGAAAATTCGGATATTATCATTTGTTCATCAGGTGCCAGTGATGCCGCCAATTGTGCACTATTAAGGCCCATTTTACTAGCTTCTTCCCTAAACCAAGTCCTAACTTTCCTGAATTCTACCTCAGGGCAACCAAAATATTCTGCAAACCTCCTGGTTGTAGTTAGTCTCCTTGTTAATCCATCTCTTCTTCTGTCAATCAAGCCCCTATTTGATAAATCTCTAACATGATCATAGGCACGCTGTCCCAACATATCTACGAGTTGGGCTTGACTCATAGGTTGATGATAGGCTATTAGTGCTGCTGCTGGCAATAGCCTTTGTGGTATATCTGCTTTAAATTTTTCAGGAAGATATTGGGAAAGATTTGGACGAACTTCAAAAATCCATCTACCTGAAACATTAGTTAATTGTAAAGCACAATCTTTACGTCTTTTTATTGTAGCCTTTAGATTATTTAATGCCTCTTCTACTTCATTATTTGGTTTATCTAATAATTCCGTTAATTCAGATGTAGACATAGAGCGTCCTGCACCGAAAACAATGGCTTCCAATATAGTAGTTAATTCTGGTTCAGACAGTTCCTACACCTCTAATTTTAGATTTTGGATATAGGTGTTCAGTCAAAGTATCAAAATCATCTACATCTTCCCATAAATTTCTAAGAATTATCTTTCCATCTCGGCCTTCTTCTTGATTCAAATCAACATAGCCCCTATTTGTTAAGAAAAGAGCTGCAACTAATGCAGTAACTTGTGCTTCTGATTTCGCCTCTTCAATACTCATCCCAGATTGTAATGAATTACCATTAAGCGTACTAACTATATCCTTTAGCTCAACAGATTCAGAATCTTGTTTTTTATTATTTTTTAATGCATACCATGTTCTTTGTAAATCATCTTCCAAATTTTCAATATGTAAACTTCCACTAAATCTTGCTCTTGCTTTTTCATTTGCTTCCCTACGTTCTTTAGCAATGGTTTCTCTTAATCTCTGCTCTTCTGCCAACTTACCTGCTGATTGGAGTCCCATTAAAAGTTCACCAAGTGTCACTGGACGTCCCTGATCCCGATGTATACGACCTTCAAAAATAGATGGTAATGCTTCATCAGCAGCACCTGATAATACTCCTCCTGTAAAAATATAATCTTCATCATCGAGATCTGTTTCCCAGCCTCCCTCAAATTCCCAAACATCATCTTCTTGATATTGCAAAGATTTTTCTTGTCGCTCTATTAAAGTTGAAGCTTGACCTTTAAGGATAGTCCATGCCATTCTAACTAATTTCCCACAAGTAGGGAGATCTATATTTCCAGTATTCTCGATTCTTTTGTTGAACATTTCCAAAAAACTAGACAAATCTACATCCCATGGGTCTAAATCACTTGTATTGAATAATTGGAAAACCAATGCTACAGACCTATCAAAAGGGTCAATTAAAAATTGATGTTCAGCCTCTTCGAGGGTCGCTAATTCTAACAGCCTATCTAAATATCTACTAGTTTCTAAATCTGATTCTCCTCCGAGTAATCTAGCAACTATGTCTTCCCTCATATCATCACCAAAAACAACCAAAACTAAACCTCCTCAGATTTAATTTCAATCGTATTGATTTCTTCATATTCTTGTTCTTTTGAAATATCATTCTCTTGTGCTTCGATTTCTTCAGTGTAATCTTCCGTTCTGACTCTTAGAGATTCAAGGCTTGGGTCTTGTTTTGAATTTTTAATGTCTTCAATACCGGCTCTTTCGGATAATCCAGATAGGCTTTTCAAAGTTGAAAGTGGTTCTGGCGAACGTGGCATGTTTTCTGCTTTGGGTAATTCCGGCATAGCATCTTTTTCTGCTTGAGAAGCTTTTCTGGCTAATTCTTCAGCCTCCAAGTCATCCCCTAAGTCTAAGGCTGCTGCTCGATCGAAGTCAGTAATTTTCCTGCTGCACCCATCTCCTGCATGAGTAATCCCAATATGATGATCGGCCAATATTAAACTGACTTTTCTTAATGTCACCATTATGAATTGGGCCCTTTGGCTCCTCATCCTGCATAATGTTGCTATACGTTCAGAATTAAATGGATCAAGATTTTGATCTACTTCGTCAAAGTAATAAAATGGGGAGGGTTCATAATCTTGGATTGCAAATATGAATGCCAATGCTGCCATTGATTTTTCGCCCCCAGAAAGTGCTGTTCTCCTAGTATTTCTACTCTTACCCGGTGGTACACAGGCCATTTCTAGGCCTCCTTCGAAAGGATTTTTCATATTCTCTAATCTAAGATTTCCTTGCCCTGAAGGTTGTAATATCTCGTATACTCTACTAAAGTTATTATTTACATGTGTGAAAACTGTCAATAATCTAGTCTTACGTTCTTCTTCTAATTGATCGGCTATAGAAATAAGTTGATTTTTCCTTTCCCTGAGTAGTTTACCATCAGATATTAAATCTGAAATTCTTTCAACTGCTATATCATACTGCTCTATTGCGAGCATATTCACATCTCCTAAGTTAGCAAGGCGGCGTTCTAGACTCTGGACACCTTTTTCGGCCTCAGCTATAATCGGAAGTTGAATATCGCCAGTTGGAAGAGATATATTTGCAGATTTAAGTTCAACGGCAATTTCATTAACAATTATTCCCTTTTGTTGAATTGTAGAATTGAGTTCTGTGACTCTTGAAGATAGCGTCTGCCTATCTTGAGATAATTTACCAACGTGGGCCCGTAGACTTGCCCTCTCTTCCATTATGATATCTCTACGATCATTGAGAGTTTGTTGCTCCTCATCAAATTGGGATGATTGTTCTTTTAATTCTACAAGTTCAAAATCTGCTTTATCAATAGAGTTCTGAAGGTCCAATATTTCACCTTCCGCCTTAGAAATAATACTCTCTTGAATATCTTTTTGGCGCAAAATTTCACTAACTCTTTCTGCTAGAATACTTAAGGTTTGATTTCCAGTAATTATAGCAGCATCGGAACTTAGCCTAGATCTTTCGGCCTCAGTTCGTGTTAATTCTGCGCTTCTTAATATCTCGGATAAATGATCAGGCGTATGATTTTGTAGATTTTCCGCTGCATCATGCCTTATTTTAGTAGAATCTTCTAGTAATTTTAAATTTATTTCACAAGTTGTGAGTAATTTATTCATTATTTTTTCTAGATTTTCATAATCTTTTCTTGCTGATACGACTTTTTTCCCAATTTCATTAACTAATTTTTGAGACCTATCTAGGTCTGCTTTCCAGTTACGAACTCTTACAGAATGATCGCTATCATCTAAACCATGAATTCTAGATCTTAACTCCTGCTCATTGATCCTTATTTCTTTCAATGCAGCTTCAACTGTTGCGTATACAATACTTGCTGAATCAACTGCTGATTCATATTTTTCAATATTAGATATGTTGCCATTACCGCCAAATGATGGGCCATCCCTCCTTACTTCTGAACCTCCAGTCATTGCACCTGAACTTTCGATGACTGCGCCATCAAGAGTTACCATCCTAACTCCACCCATATTTTTCCGAGCTATGTTCATACTATCGACAATCAACGTATTACGTCCGGCGTATTTGATCGCGTTTTCAATTTCAAAATCATAATCCAACAAATCATGAACAAAACCAACTATGCCAGGATTTCTAGCAACTATTAGAGTTCTCCCCTGTGGCCTATTTGTAATTAATTTATTCAAAGGAAGGAAAGTTGCCCTCCCTCCTCCATTTTTTCTCAACCATGAGATACATTGCGATGCAACGTCATCATCTTTTACAATTATGCTCCTGAGGCCGTTACCTAATGCAAGTGCTAGTGCACTTTCATGCTTGGTATCCTTAGGAGTGGCTAATTCTCCAAGAGTTCCTAAAATTCCATTAATTTCCCCACTTTGCCTTAATTTTGACAATGCAGCAATAGTAGATGCAGAGCCTGGTCTAGAAGATTTTGCTTCTTGTCTAGCACGTGCTTTTGCTAATTCTCTTTCTGCATTTCTGAATTTAATTTCAGCGCTATCTCTATCACCACAAAGAAGTTTATCTTGTTTTTGGATTTTCCTTAAATCATCTGCTAAAGTTGTACGATCAAAGGTCGGATTTTCTCCTTGAAGATCTTCACCCATTAATTCTTGGTCATCACGGTCCAATGTAGCATTTTCATATTCTGTTTCCAAATCTGCTAACTTATCAAGTGCTAATTGGCATTGTTGCTCGGCCCTGTCATAATCTAATTGTGATTGAGCATAAACTGATTGGTTTGCATTTTCTGCCTCTGTTGCTTGGCCTAATTTTCTATTCAAATCTTGGCCATGTTTATCTCCTGATTGTATTGCTTCCCTGGCCTCTTTTTCATTTTTATCTGCTAGTTTAAGAGACTTGTCGGCCTCAATAAGTGCTTTTTTAGCATCATTTAGTTTATTTTCGGCATCAGAGCGGGCTTTTTCTGCCTTTATTGATTCTGAATTAAGGATTTTTATTTCATCATTGCCAAATTCAATTTTCTTTTGTTGATCGCCAATTCTATCTCCTCCAGTTTCAATTAATATCTCAAATTCCCTTATTTTATCTAGTATTTTTCTAGCATCACCTCCCAACATTTCATCAAGACTATTGGAAACCTTTACCATTTCTTCATCGTAATCATTTATTATTCTTGCATTTTCTGAAAGTTCTGAGGCAAGTTTATCTTTATCCTCAATATATCTCGATCTTTCATCTCCAAGGAGTCTTAATTCATCGACTTTGTTCCTGAAACGTGATTGTTGTAAGATTATTTTTGATTTATCTAAGTCTTCTTTTAGGTCTTTAAATTTTAATGCTTGTTCTCTTTCTTTACCTAAATCTTTGAGTCTGCTCTTTTGATCTTCTTCAAAAATTTCAATTGTCTCTATACTATTGTCAACCTTTTTTCTCTGGTTGTTAGCCTTCCTTATTTCTTCATCATATGCAGTGACGCCTGCAACCTCTTCCAAAACTCCACGCCTTTTGTGAGGAGTCATGGTTGCAAGAGTTGTGACATCTCCTTGGAGTACTATGTTATATCCATCACCCCTTAGACCAGCTTCAGCCAATATTCTTCTCATTTCTGTTGCTGTGCATGGATTTTCATTAACTGAATAGGACGATACTGGATCTCCTTTTCGATTAATTTTTACCGCACGTGTGAAAGATACTTCTTGAGAATCTATTCTTAACCTTCTTCTGCCATCTGCCTCAGGAGTATTTGAGAATACAAGAGTTGCGCTCATATATTTGGCAGGTTTACCTGAACCTCCTCCATTGAAAATTAATTCTGTAACATTTGAAGCTCTGAGAGTTCTTGTGGACTTAGGACCTAAAACAAACTGAATTGCATCTCCACTGTTGCTTTTACCAGAACCATTTGGCCCAGTAATTGCAGTAAAACCCTCCTCAAGTGGGATGGTTATCTTACCACCGAAAGATTTGAAGTTTTCTAATTCTATTCTAGTGAGATGCATCCCATCACCTGTAATCATCTACGAAAAAGCGCTGATGACATTTACCGGCTCGTGTCCTCGAGGATTATGAAGGTTGAGGAAGATAAGTATTTCATAGGTCATTTAGTATGCCATTAGTGGAAAGCCGTAATATCAATGTAGATATTTGTTACGAACATTCATGATTGAGACAGATTAGCGAAGTACATGCAGACAACAGAGCCAAAATTGACACAAGGCTTTGATGTCGTAGTTGTTGGATCTGGAATAGCAGGATTATTTTTAGCTGTAAAATGTGCAAAGGCTGGATTAAAGGTTGTTGTAATTACAAAAAAGGAAATTTCCACTTCTTCTACAAATTGGGCACAAGGTGGAATTGCAGGAGTATTGGATGTGAATAATAAGGAATCATTAGAAAAACATGTAAAAGACACATTGGATTGCGGAGGTGGCCTGTGCAATGAAGCAGTAGTTAGATCTGTAGTCAATGAAGCCACTCATAGAATAACGGATCTCGTCAATCATGGAGTTAGATTTGATATCGGATCTGAAGGTAAATATGATATGAACAAAGAGGGAGGTCATTCCGAAGAAAGAATACTTCATTCAAAGGATAGAACTGGTGCTGAAATCGAAAGGGCTTTGACCCATGGTGCCAATAATGAAACAAATTCAAATTTAGAAATATTAGAGAACTGGATGGCCGTAGATTTGATTCAAAAATCTCATGGCAATCCTAGCATGGGAGTTGCGGGAATTTGGTGTTTAGATCCTCAAGGAAAGGTGCAAACTATTTCCTCAACATACGTTGTTTTAGCTACGGGAGGTGCAGGAATATTGCATGAGGCCACAACTAATCCAAAGGTAGCAACTGGAGATGGCGTAGCAATGGCAAAAAGAGTGGGTGCTGAGATTAGGGACATGGAATTTATTCAGTTTCATCCCACTGCCCTGGCATCAGACAATTCTACACCTTTTCTCATAACTGAGGCCTTGAGGGGCCATGGCGCCGTATTAATGACAAAAGAAGATTACATAAATTGGAAAAAGGATAATAAAAATAATCTTAATGATTTTTCATATATGAGAAAATACTCTCCTCTGGGAAGCCTGGGCACTAGAGATATAGTGGCTAGAGCAACAGATTTTGAAATGAAAAAAAGCGGAGAAAAGCATGTTTTATTAATAACAGAACATCTAAATTTAGAAGAATTGCATAGAAAATTTCCAACAATTACAAAAAAACTTCTTGAAAATAATATAATAATTGGTAAAAATCCAATTCCTGTTACACCTGCTGCACACTATATGGTTGGAGGCATTGCAGTGAATAAGCATGGACAAGCGAAATATAAAGGTCAAAAAATAGAGAATTTATTCGCAATTGGAGAGGTGGCTTGTACCGGACTTCATGGAGCAAATAGACTTGCATCCAATAGCCTACTAGAAGCAGTAGTTTATGCAGATAGAGCTGCCAATAATATAATACAAAATATTGATTTAAATGATAAAAAAATTACAGAGTTATTGCCAATGTGGAGGGCAGAAAATCTAGATATTTTGACTGAGCATGCTCCTCTTAGAACAGATACTGAAGCATTAAGATCAACTATGACTTCCGACGTGGGAATAGTGAAAAGTAATTCAAGGTTAAAAAGAGCAAAACGAAGAATTTCACATATTTCGGATGAAGTAGAATTAGTTTGGAGAACGTGTAAACCCAGTCAGGAAATCTTAGAATTACGTAATTTGGTTGAAGTAGCTGAATTAGTAATAGATGCATCAATGAAAAGAAGAGAGAATATTGGGTTGCATTATAACAAGGATTTAGAAGAATGATTTTTAATCGAACCACGGGAATTTATATGACCATATCAATAAATCATTTACTATGCATTGAATACTTATCATAATAGATCCAATTAACATAAAACTACCTCCATCAATATCATTTCGGTAGGAATTGTACGCCAGTAGGCCAAGTAATATATTTCCTATGGACACCAAAAATAACATCCCCACCACTAAAATTGGAGTCCATGCATAATCATTTTGTATGTGAAAGGATGTGCTTTCCAACCACAATGCAGACGGTATCAGGAACAATGAGTATGCCAAGAGTAATCTCCTTGCGCCATTTCCATCGGATTCTGCCCAAGGCCAAGTCAGTGATTCTAAGATGGGTTCGTCGATTGCAAAGAATACTGTCCACCAATAAAGAACATATCCGGCGGCTGCGACAAACATGAATGGGATAATATATGACTGCCAAGATAACGGTACTCCGCCCCATAATAGGGCCGGGTCAGAAGATTTTGAAACTCCATAAAAATAGGATGCTAATACTAAGAGCCCTGTAAAAATAGTGAAATTTTGCACAAACATTTTGTTAATTACCATGAAAATAATGAAACGCTTCCTATTGATAATACTCTGCTTTAACAAAAAACACAAAACATATAACCCGCCACGGGTAAACATACCATGTCTAGAAAATTAGAAGAGCCTAGTTTCGAACTAATTCAAGTTTATGATGGATTTGAAATTAGAAAGTATGAAAAAATGATTCATGCAAGAACTTTGATTATGAATGATAGCGGTAATTCTTATGGATTCAGAAAAATTGCATCATATATTTTTGGAAAAAATGATCTAAGTAAAAACATAGCAATGACTGCCCCTGTTCAAATCTCTCAGAATGAATATAATGCAGTAATGGCATTTAGTATGCCGTCCAAATATGATATTGATGAATTGCCAAAACCATATGATGAATCTGTAGAAATAATATTAAATCCAGAAATGAGAGTTGCTGTTATGTCCTTTTCTGGATTATCCGGAAAAAGGAAAGTTACTAAATTAATTAATAAATTCAAAAAAATGATTGATTCTAAAGGAATAGATGGAGGAGAAGTTACTCTTGCTTTGTATGATAATCCCGGGACTACATTGCCTTTTAAAAGAAGAAATGAGTTGTGGTTTCATTTAAAAAATTAAAAAATAATTTTAACGGCGGCGGCTATTTTTATTATTCCTATTGCCATCTTTAGAACCATATTTTCTATTATTATTATTTCTTTTAGAATTACTATTTTTTTTATTTTCTTTTATCTTACCTGCTTTTTGACCTGGTTTAGGGATTGCATTTTCAAAATGAAATGAATGGTCGTCAATAACAGGAATTTTTTTTCCAATAAGATTTTGTATTCCTACTAAATAACCACTTTCACTATCATCACAGAATGCAAATGCTACTCCGCTCTTTCCTGCTCGTGCAGTTCTTCCTATTCTGTGAACGTAGCTTTCAGGCTCATTTGGTAAATCGAAATTGAATACATGAGTGACTCCCTCGACATCGATACCTCGACTAGCAATGTCTGTTGCAACTAAAAGAGGGACGTTGCCAAGTTTGAATTTGTCAAGTGCCTTGGTTCTCGCGCCTTGGCTTTTATTTCCATGTATTGCTAATGCTTCAATTCCTGCTTTATCGAGTTGTTTTACGAGCCTATTTGCGCCATGTTTTGTACGGGTAAATACTATTCCTTTCTTGACATTATTTTCTTTTATCATATTAACAATAAGTTTCCTTTTATCTTCCTTTCGAACAAATAAAATTGATTGCTCTATCCTGTCCACCGTAATTTCTTTTGGGCTTAAATCCACCATCTGGGCATCATTAAGGAATGAGTTTGCTAAATTTGCAATAGAAGTTGGCATTGTTGCACTAAAAAGTAAATTTTGCCTTTTCCTAGGAAGTATTTTTAATATTTTTTTAATATCTCTAATAAATCCCATATCAAGCATTCTATCTGCTTCATCCAATACAAAAAATTCCACATTATTAAGATGAATGTGCCCTTGTTGCATTAAATCAAGTAGCCTCCCCGGGGTAGCGACTAATACATCAATTCCCTTTCTTAATGATTGTACTTGCGGCTTTTGACTTACTCCTCCAAAAATAACCTTATGGCGCATGTCTATATATTTACTATAAACCGAAAATCGTTCATCTATTTGTGCAGCTAATTCCCTAGTTGGAGAAAGAATTAGCGCACGGATCTGACGCTTGTGGGGAATATTTTTTTCAAGTATTTTTTGCAATACGGGAAGTGCAAACGCAGCAGTTTTACCAGTACCTGTTTGTGCAACTCCAAGTACATCTTTTCCATCCAATAAGAGAGGGATGCATTGGGCCTGTACAGGAGTTGGAATATCATATCCTTCATCCGAAATGGCACGTAATAATTTTTTAGATAATCCTAAAGATTCAAAATTTGACATTGGCGACCCTCTCACTGAACGAGACGAAATGCTGTATTACGCAGACGCCAGTACAGGCTTTCGTCCAACGCATCTGATAAAACACAATGGGTATTATTAAATTAAATATAAAGTATTTAGTGAGATGAAATAAAATCGCATCCGAATGATAAATAAATAAAAAATAATTTTTTAACCTTTTTTCCTTCTTGATGGTGACTTCTTTTTGGCCGTATATGGCTTATTTTTTAGTGAAAGAGGTTTTTTATTTATTGCATTTAATTTATTTTCTGAAAATTTTTTCTTTTTACCTGAAGATGATTTAGTTTCATTTTTGATTTCAATCTTATCTAATTTCTGACCCAACATATTAGTCCTAGATAACATCCCATTTTCATCATATTTCCATCCCTTTGCAAATAGGTTATTTTCAGTTAAAGGTTCTTCGGGTTTATGAATATCTTTAGATTTGGGAGATATTTTTTCGGGAGGTTTTCCGACTAATCTATTTAATTCATTGACGAGATAATTTGGCATTTTGACCATGCTCCATCTGCTACCTCTAACATTTAAAATTCCATATTTTTTCATCAATTCAAGTGTTAATTTATATTCATCTTTCTTTGAATACCCAAGTTCTGATACGTAATGTAGATATTCATTTTTTAAAGGAGGATATTTGGTAATCCATTTTATCCCTTTTTTGTCAATATTTTCCAATATATTTTCAATTGAATCGCGCTCAGTATATCCGACGTACCACTTTCTACCTTTTAATCGGAGAACATATACTAAACCCATGTAAAGCGGGCTAGGTATTGTTAAATTAATGCGCCCTATGTAAATTAGATTTTATATCAAAGGTAAAATTAGGATAATATAACTTTATTTTTCTATTATAATTTGGAAATAATAGTAAATACTACGAAAGAACATTAACAATCCCCTAGAAGAGAATACTAAATGCCTTAGTTTGGATTTTATTAAATTTGTTCATTCATATCAATAATACTGGAAATTAATGCCGGAGATGTTAGTATAGTTCTTGGTCAAATATATCATTTTTAATTGTAAATTTTGAAATATTTTTTTTGTTGATTTGAATATAATGATTAATTATTCTTCAGAATCATTAATATTTGATCCGGAGGACCAAGGCCATGCATCATGATGAAGGAAGCACAGGAGAGAAATGCCCGTTCTTGCACGGAGCGGCAACAACACCAGATAAAGGAACTAATAATCGTAATTGGTGGCCAAATCAATTAGATATTTCCATACTGCATCAACATGATACTAAATCTAATCCAATGGATCTTGAATTTGATTACAGGGCGGCATTCAACAGTATTGATTATGATGAATTGAAAAAAGATCTTAATTCTATGATGACTGATAGTCAAGATTGGTGGCCGGCCGATTATGGGCATTATGGTGGATTCTTTATTCGGATGACTTGGCATTCCGCAGGCACTTACAGAACAGGAGATGGCCGTGGAGGAGGGGGAACTGGTGCACAACGTTTTGCGCCTCTAAATAGTTGGCCAGATAATGGTAATCTTGACAAAGCACGAAGATTATTGTGGCCAATAAAGCAAAAATATGGAAATAAGATTAGTTGGGCAGATTTAATGATATTAGCCGGAAATGTTGCTATTGAATCCATGGGAGGACCTGTTTTTGGATTTGGAGGAGGTAGGGCCGATATTTGGCACCCTGAAGAAGATATATATTGGGGAGCAGAAGATGAATGGCTTGGAGATAATCGTTATGGAGACACTCGAAAAGATTTGGAAAATCCGCTTGCAGCGGTTCAGATGGGACTAATATATGTAAATCCAGAAGGGCCAAATGGGAATCCAGATCCACTCCTCAGTGCTCAAGATATCCGTGAAACTTTTTCAAGAATGGCGATGAATGATGAAGAAACTGTAGCCCTTGTAGCAGGTGGACATACGTTCGGGAAAGCACATGGTGCTGGAGATGCGGCCCTAGTTGGCTCAGAACCTGAAGGATCTCCGATTGAAGATCAAAATTTTGGTTGGAAGAATGCCCATGGTTCTGGATTAGGAGATGATACCATAACTAGTGGGATTGAAGGAGCGTGGACGACAAATCCAATAAAATGGGATAATGGGTATTTTGATTTATTATTTCATTATGAATGGGAACTAGTAAAAAGTCCATCGGGTGCACATCAATGGCATCCAATAAATCAATCACAAGAAACTATGGCACCAGCTGCTCATGACAGTAATAGAAAGGTGACCACAATGATGACTACTGCAGATATGGCTTTACTAAAAGATCCAGATTATTATGAAATTTCTAAAAGGTTTCATGAAAATCCTGGTGAATTTGCTGATACTTTCTCTCGGGCTTGGTTCAAGTTACTACATCGAGATATGGGGCCAAAGGTAAGGTATCTAGGGCCCGAAGTTCCTATTGAAGAATTAATTTGGCAGGATCCCATACCTGCCTGTGATCACGATTTAATTGATCCTGCGGATATCTCTGCACTTAAGGCAAAGATTCTTGAGTCCGGTCTGACTACCGCGGAGCTGGTCTCCGTGGCCTGGGCATCTGCATCTACTTACCGGGGTTCCGATATGAGAGGTGGAGCTAATGGATCTCGTGTCCGCCTAGCTCCCCAAAAGGACTGGGAGGTCAACGAACCAACTCAGTTAGCGAAGGTTTTGGAGCGATTGGAAGCGATCCAAAGTGAATTCAGTTCCGCTGATAAGCAAGTATCTTTGGCTGACTTAATTGTACTTGGTGGAGGAGCTGCTGTGGAAGCAGCCGCGAAACAGGGGGGTGTTGAAATCACCGTTCCTTTCACTCCCGGTCGAATGGATGCTTCGCAGGAGCAAACCGATATCGATTCGTTCGAGGTAATGGAGCCGATGGTTGATGGATTCCGTAATTTCGCCAAGAAAAGATATAGTGTTTCTACGGAAGCTTTGCTTATCGATCGTGCTCAATTACTCACCCTGACTGGTTCCGAGTTGACTGCCCTTATTGGTGGTCTGCGTGTACTTGGGGCCAATCATAGTCAATCTAAGCATGGTGTGTTTACCAAAAGCCCAGGTGCATTAACTAATGACTTCTTCCTTAACTTACTCGATATGGCCACCAAGTGGTCACCAGTAA